>TARA_R110002050_G_scaffold3859_3_pt1 | contig 31901 bp, 25 predicted proteins | sample TARA_R110002050 | Tara Oceans TARA_R110002050 (sample SAMEA4396988) | marine metagenome | biome: Polar Biome; feature: [DCM] deep chlorophyll maximum layer (ENVO:01000326); material: water (ENVO:00002006), including particulate matter (ENVO:01000060) such as... | depth 25 m
ATCATATTGAAACTTCTAAGCCCATAATTATTTTTAATCCTCTAAAATAAAAGACAAATGTTTCTATTTATATTATATGTAGATTAATAAGGGCTGCGCAAAAACAATAAAATTAAACACTTGTCTATAAGGAAGTTATACAAACTTATTAAAATGACATAAGTAATATCAACTATTTTTTATTTCCGTAGAATAAAATTCGCATAAACTGAGGCTAAATATTACTTTTGCGCCATGCAATTAAAAAATTACACTAAAGAGTTTAGATATAACTGGAATTTAGCAGCTCCTGTTATGTTAGGCATGTTGGGGCATACCTTTGTGAGTTTTGTTGACAATGTTATGGTTGGTCAATTAGGAACTGCGGAATTAGCGGCTGTGTCTTTAGGAAATAGTTTTATGTTTATTGCCATGTCTTTGGGAATAGGTTTTTCAACGGTAATAACGCCATTAATAGCAGAAGCTGATGCGGAAAAAAACTTCACTAGAGGAAAATCATCATTTAAACATGGATTATTTTTATGTACTGTTTTAGGGATATCACTTTTTATGTTGATCTTATTTGCAAAACCGCTGATGCATTTAATGAAGCAACCAAAGGAAGTTGTGGCCTTAGCCATTCCGTATCTTGATTTGGTGGCATTTTCATTAATTCCTTTAATTATTTTTCAGGCATTTAAACAATTTAGTGACGGATTGTCTATGACCAGATACCCCATGTATGCCACTATTTTAGCCAATATAGTGAATGTGGTCTTAAATTATGTGTTGATTTTTGGTAAATTTGGTTTTCCAGCATTTGGAATTGTTGGTGCTGCTTACGGGACTTTGGCGTCTAGATTAATTATGGTCTGGTATTTATGGTATTTACTTAAAGGAAAAGAAAAATCAAAAGCCTTTGTGACTAATATAAAATTCTTTGTGTTAGATAAATTAATGATTAAAAAGATAATCAACTTAGGGGCTCCAAGTGCCATGCAAATGTTTTTTGAAGTTGCCATTTTTACGGCTGCTATTTGGTTAAGCGGAACACTTGGTAAAAATCCTCAAGCAGCAAATCAAATTGCATTGAATTTATCTTCTATGACTTTTATGGTCGCTATGGGATTAAGTGTTACCGCTATGATTAGAGTTGGGAATCAAAAAGGATTGCAAAACTATTTTGAATTGAGGCGAATTGCTTTTTCAATATTTTTATTAGGACTTATATTTGCAGTAAGTTTTGCCATTATTTTTTTCGTGTTTAATTCTGATTTACCAAAATTGTATTTAGATTATGGTGATACCAAAAATTTGATTGATAATACCGAAGTTATATTGATTGCTTCGAAACTTTTGATAGCCGCAGCTATTTTTCAAATAAGTGATAGTATTCAAGTCATGGTATTAGGGGCATTAAGAGGGCTTCAAGACGTAAAAATTCCAACCATTATCACATTCATTTCTTATTGGCTTATTGGGTTTCCTATAAGTTGGTTTCTTGGCAAAGAAGACGTATATGGCAGTTTTGGTATTTGGTTAGGAGTACTTGCGGGATTAACAACGGCCGCAATTTTATTGTATATTAGATTTAATTATTTAACGAAGAAATTAATTTTACTAACAGAAAAAAAAGCATATGCAACTTCCTAAATTTATATTAGGTGATAATACAGATTATCCTAACGCTATTTATGTAATTCACACAGAGTTTCCTAGGTTTATTATCAATCTTGAAGATGATGAGGTTGAGTGGTTTGAAGATTTTGATGAAGAGGATGAAAAAGAATTATCAGCTGAAACTGAAAATATGATAAAATTAGCCTCAGAATTTTATGATAGGGAAATATCAATGTACGAAGAATAATGATTGACCACCTTATTGAATACGATAAAGCTCTATTTTTATTTTTGAATAATTTAGGGTCTCCAACATGGGACGGGTTTTGGTTAATTATCACCAATAAGTTAACTTTTATTCCTTTGTATGTTGCCTTATTATATTTGCTGTATAAAAAATATGGATTAAAATCGTTATTGATTTTGGTAGTTGTCATTGCTTTAATGATTACGTTTACTGACCAAGTCACCAATATTTTTAAACGAACTTTTGAAAGACCAAGACCTTGTGGTGATGAATATATATTAAAACACATGCGTTTTGTGGCGTCCTATTGCGGAAAGTATGGTTACTTCTCAGGACATGCATCCAACACTATGGCAACAGCCGTTTTTGCAGGTTTATTGTTGAGGCCCTATTACAAAAACTTGATATTTATTTTGCTGCTTTGGAGTGCTGTTGTGGCATATAGCAGAATCTATGTAGGGGTACATTACCCGTTAGATATTGTTAGCGGATTAACATTTGGAGCTTTATCAGGGTTTATGTTTTATAAACTAGCAAAGTATTTAATACATAAATTTGCTTAAGATAAATTTGGTGCAGTTATGGTATTTAGGCAATTAATTTTAAGGTTTTTTCCTTAATGGATATATCTATTTTGGGGTCATCAATTCTTTTGTGCTCGCCATCAATTTGCATTTCATAATAACTACTGTCTTTTTGTGAAATAGTTAAAGATTTCGTTTGATAACTTTTTACTTCTTTTAATAAGTGATGTCTCTTAAAAATCATTAATAAGCAAAACAGAATCATTTTAAACGTGCTTAATTTAGACACAATCAATACATCCAATAATCCATCTTGCAAGGACGCCTTTGGTGTTAAACTAACCCTATAACCCAATACATTGGAATTTGAAACAAAAACCATAAATGGTTTTAAAACTATAGTTTCATTATTTATAGTAATCTTAATGTTATTGTCATAACTAATTTCATTGAGCGATTTTAAGGTGCCTTTAATATAACTTAAAAGCTTTCGGTTATTAGTTGACTCATAATTTTTAATTACCAAAGCATCAAAACCAACCCCGGTATTGCTAAAGAAGAATTTTTTATTTAAACAACCAACATCAATATTTTTAATATCTCCTTTTTTAATGAGTGCAATTGCTTTATTAATATTTTTGGATATTTTTAGGTTAGATGCCAAACCATTTCCTGAGCCCAGAGGTATAATACCTAAAATAGTTGAAGTTCCAATGAGGCATGATGCTACTTCATTGATAGTGCCATCACCGCCACATGCCACAATAATATTGGCATTTTCATCAATAGATTCTTGCGTTAACTTCGTTGTATGGCCTTTTTGAAGTGAATATTTCACGGAAATTTCATACTGGGTATCATCAAATTGTTCTTGAAGGAACTTATGATTGATTTTGTGATTTCCAGATCCTGCAATAGGATTTATTATAAAATGTATTATAATCAATTGTTGTTATTTATTTTAAGGCCATTATTATTATATAAATAATCAGCGACTTGATAATATGAAATAGTTTCGTTTAAAAAGTTAGGGTCTGTTGGAATTGTTTTTAAACTATTATCTTGATAATTCCATTGGTAAAAATGAGCTTGAGCTTGTTCATTCAATACCATTAACTCGTCACCTTTTAATAATCCTAGTTTTCTGTAATTTCCTATAAAGGCCCGCTCATCTTCAGAATTCATTTTCAATACATTTTCGCCAAACATATTGGAAGTGTAATCCCAATTTAAAAGTGCGAAAAGAGTTGGGAATAAATCAATTTGAGAGCAAAGTTTATCAATTTTTAAATTCGAATTATTTTTTAGATTGTAAACAATGGCCGGTATATGATAATTTTGAACATCTAATTCCCCACGGCCTGCGCTACTTGCACAATGATCGGCCATAATTACAAAAACGGTGTTTTCAAACCATGGTTTTGATTTGGCATCCGCAATAAATTTTCCAATAGCATAATCAGTATATTGTACGGCACCTTCTCTTCCGGTGCCTGATGGGATATCAACTTTTCCTTCTGGATACGTGTACGGACGGTGATTAGAAGTAGTCATAATAAAATCAAAAAAAGGTTTTCCGCCTTCATGGTTTTTATCAGCTTCTTTCAGGGCTTTGTTGTAAATATCTTCATCACAAACTCCCCAAGCATTTTCAAAAGTAACTTCATTATCTTCAATGTTGGTTCGTTTGGTTTTTATACTGGCATCCAATAAAAAGCCCCGCCCTCTATCCACAATATTAAAACCATTACCTCCAAAATAGCTATTCATATTATCAAAATACCCATCGCCGCCGTAAAAAAAGTTTCGCTCATAACCTTTATTTTTCAGTATTTCTCCAATGGTAAAAAGGTTTTGATTATTTTCCCGTTTCACAATACTTCGTCCAGGCGTTGGTGGTATGGATAGCGTTATGGCTTCCATACCTCTAACCGTTCTGGTGCCAGTAGCATATAGATTGGTGAAAAGCAAACCATTACCAGCAAGCGCATCCAAATTTGGTGAAACATTTAAATCACTTCCTAAACAGTTTAAAAATTTAGCACTTAAACTTTCAACACATATAAAAATAATGTTTGGTTTTTGTGGCGTTGAAATGGAATCTGAATTTTTAACAGTTCTTAAAATTTCTTTTTTATTTGGGTCAATAAAATGATCACCCTGCTTAGCAAAATTATGTTTTACTATTGAAAAGGCTTTATCAATTTCTATTGTTTGATAAAATTTAGTATATGATAATTCGTTGTTTCTGAATGCAGCAAAAAATGAATAGATACCTGTTTTTGCCAACTCATTGTTATATCTGTTTTTAAATTGCTCAGCTTGTTTGTTAGTAATGAACAAACCAAAAAATATTGCAATAGCAATAATTAAGAATGAAGGCAGTATTTTTTCTTTAAAGGATGTTTTATTTTTAAAGGTTAAACTAAAAACGCCTCTTTTTTTTGTGATAAAAAATAGCGCAAGAAACACAATTAATATAATACTAACCAGCATTGGAATAGGGTAGGATTCATTAATATTTTTAACGACTTCAAAAGTATAGATAAGGTAATCAACAGCTATAAAATTGAATCTGTTTTTAAATTCTTCCCAAAAAGTAATTTCAGCAAAAAAGGAGAAGAGAAAAATGATGATTCCCAAACTATAACCAAAATAAGAAATGATTTTATCAAACCAACTTCCATAAAATTTAACCGGAAAAAATAATAAATATAGGGCATAAGGCAAAGCAAAAAATGAAATGGTGCCCAGGTCGTAAAAAAAGCCAATTAAAAAAGTAAAAATTAAATTAATAATGGAAGTATCTGACTCAGAAAAACTCCATAAAAATAAAATGAGTCTTATAAAAAATGAAAGTAAAAGAAAAGTTACAACAAATGTTTTAAGCAATGAAAATCGATTCGGAAAAATTTTATTCCACATGGTTTTAGTTGGTTTTAAAAAAATAAATTCTTGCAAGATAATTTGACTTATTTTATCAAATATTATTCCAGTGATTTTGCTGTGTTGAATATCACGGCAATTTTAGTGTCATCCCACGCCATAGTAAGTTCTAAATTATCTCCGGTATTTACAAATGCCATAGTAAATTGTTCAACAACAGATTTGAGTTTTTCAACAGGTACATCAATTTCTAAAAGGTCATAATTTGGGTCCCACATAGGGTTCATCTCGGCATCAACGCCCCACGGGTATTTTTTTGTATTGAACATAACTTGCCAAACATTTTCTTTTGGTACGGTCCATATAGTGTATTCGCCAGCTGGAATTGTAAATCCTTTAATGTAAAGTGGTTTATTGGTTGTAAACGTAGTTGCTTCATTTGCCCCAGTTCTCCACACCTTATTAAATGGTACTAAGGCACCAAAAATTTTACGCCCTTTTTTATAGGGTCTGTTATACACAACTTTAAGTTTTAAATCATTCAATTTAAACTCAACAGTTTCTTTTGGACTCAATCGTGGTGCGAATATATTTTCTACAAAATGGGAGTATAAAAAAAGAGCTATTGCTATTAAAGATAAGATTATAAGTAATCGTTTTAAAAACTTATTCATATGATGATTTACGGTTATTTAATTGGCTGTAAAGGTAATTTAAAAACATAGATTTGAAAAACACTTAACGTAGATTTAATAAATTTTGGTGTTCGTTAAAAAAATAAACTAATTTTTGCAACATTTTATTTTTTTTATCGTCTTTTAAAATGAACTAACTAAAACCAAAAGTACAATTAGTATGTTTCAAGTTGACATTATTGAACAATGTAAACAAAACAACCGTAAAGCGCAATTGCAGTTATACAACCAATACTGCCATGGGATGTATATTGTTGCTATAAGGTTTTTGAAAGATGCACAAGATGCTGAAGATGTGGTTCAAGAAGCGTTTATTAAAGCTTTTACAAAACTACATCAATATAAAGCTGAGGTTACTTTTGGAGCTTGGTTAAAACGTATTGTTGTCAATAAAAGCATTGATTTTTTAAAATCTAAAAAACAGCGTTTAGTTGATTTGGAAGAGGTGCACCTAAAAGTTATTGATGTTTCTCATGACGACAAATGGTTGGTAGAAGATACTATTACATTAGATGATGTAAAAAAAGCAATTGAAAAATTACCTGATAAATACAAATATGTTTTGATGTTGTATTTAATTGAAGGCTTTGATCATCAGGAAATTTCAGAAATTTTAAAAATCTCAGAGATCGCATCGCGCACGCAATTATCACGAGGAAAAATTAAATTGCAAGAACTGTTAAAACTTAAAAAAAATGGCACAAGATATTAGGGAGTTGTTTAAAAATGATCAAAAAATAACTCAGGAAAGGATGCCTGAAAACCATCAAGAAAGATTTCTTAAAAAGCTAGATTTAGAATTACCAGCTAAAACGAAGATTAATTTTAATTGGTTGCAAATAGCAGCTAGTATTGTATTTTTAATAGGTTTTAGTTATGGTGCCCTTAAATTCTTCAAGAAAGAAACCCCAATAAACAATGTAGTTGTAACAAAAACGGTAGAAACAAAAACCTTAGGTGATGTCTCTCCTGGATTAAAAAAAGTAGAAGACTACTATTTAGCAAGTATAAATTTAGAATTATCCAAAGCGAAATATACACCAGAAACTAAAGATGTTTTTGATGGATATCTTGAACAGTTAAATGTTCTGAATAAAGAGTACGAAAACTTATCTGCTGAATTAACAGAAAATGGGCCAAGTGAATTAACGGTAAATGCATTAATTGACAATTTAAAATATCGTTTAAACCTATTATATCGATTAAGAGATCAATTAAATGAATTAAATGCTTCAAACACTAATGTTGATGAAGCTTCACAATCAATCTAAAAAAATCAAAAAATGAAACAGTTTTCTATATTAAAATTAAAACTATTAGCACTTATGGTTTTTATTGCCGGAAGTATTCAGGCACAAAAATTAACCAAAGTATCACAAAGTATTAAAGTCAACAAAGATGTTACTATAGACTTAAACACGAGTCATTGCAATATTGTATTTGATACTTGGAATAAAGATGTTATTGAAATAGAAGCATATATTGAAGGAGATAATCTTTCAAAAGAAGAGATGCAGGACGCTTTAAAAAATTGGAACCTAGATGTAGATGCCACAAAAAGTTCGGTTTCAATTTCTACTAGAGGAAATGCGCCAGTTGCATGGGTGTACAGGCATAACGAAGGAGATAATGATGCTGTGAATGCAGTTTTGGAAGAATTAAAGTTTGAACTTGCAGAGATGCCCGAGATGCCTGAAATGCCGGAATTACCTGAAATGCCAAAAATGCCGAAAATGCCAAAGATACCAGAATTACCACGGTTACCAGAAGGGATTAGCAACATCCAGTTTGACTATGAAGCCTATAAAAAAGATGGTGATGCCTATATGGAAGAATGGACTAAAAACTTTGAATCAAATTTTGGTGATGATTACGCTAAAAAAATGGAAGCCTGGGGTGAGAAGTTTGGCAAAGAATGGGGAGAAAAGTATGGTAAAGAAATGGAAGCTTGGGGCGAAAAGTTTGGCAAGGAATGGGAAGAAAAACACGGTAAGGAAATGGAAGCTTGGGGAGAAAAATATGCTAAGCAAATGGAAGAAAGAGCCAAAGAACTTGAAGAGCGAAACAAACGTTTAGAAGAAAGACAAGAGCTTTATGGAAAGCATGCTGAAGAAAGAGAAAAAATGGCAGAAGAACGCGCTAAATTAGCAGATGAAAGACGGATTAAAATTGAAAAATTGATTCATAACAAGACCAATTCAAAAGTTCAAAAAACCATAAAAATAAAAATGCCTAAAGACTCTAAACTTAAGGTTAATGTGAAATATGGTGAACTTAGGTTTGCCAACAATATTGACAACCTAAGAGCAGACTTGTCACACACAAAACTAATTGCCAATAGCATTAATGGAAGCAAAACTTCCATTAATGCTTCGTATTCCCCGGTTTTTGTAACCAATTGGAATTTAGGGTCACTTAACTTGAATTATGTTAAGAACGCAGAGATTGATAACGTAAAAAGGTTGATATTGACTTCTAATTCATCAAATATTTTAATAAAAAACTTAATAAACAATGCCATTATTGATGGAAGTATTGGCGATTTAAAAATTTTAAAAATAGATGATGCCTTTACCAATTTAAATGTAATTCTTCAAAATAGTGATGCAGTTATTAAACTTCCTAAGGTAGCGTATAGTTTGGAATATAAAGGGACAAAATCTCGTTTTTCACATCCAAAAAAGACTTCAAAAGATAATGCATCTAGTTTTTCAATAGGCGATTTAAGCAGTCCAAAAACTATTGTTGTCAGTTCTAAATATAGTAATGTAGTTATGCAATAATTTCAAGTTCTTCAACTTTATCAAAATTTAAAATACATATTTATAGATTTAATTTAGACTAGTTTCACTTTTATAAATACTTGCTTTACCTTTTTTTTATTAATAATGTTTTGCTATTTCAATGGCTTCTTTAATGTCCTTTACAATAAATTCCTTTTCTAAAACTGAAAACATATCATTCTTCTCAAAATCTTTTCTTAAGGTTTCTTTAATACCAGATAAAATGACTTTAATGCCTTTTATTTTATATGATTTAATGATTTCTTTTAAGGATTGGAATCCGGTAGCATCAATTAATGGAACATAACGCATTCTAATAATAATCACTTTTGGTTGAATGTGGGATGAGCTTATGGTTTCTTGAAATTGACGCGCAGCACCAAAAAATAATGGCCCATTAATTTCATATAATAAAACATCCTTTGGCAAGTCTAATAATTCTTCATCAAACAGGTGTTCACCGTTGCTGTTTTCTGATGAGATGTTTTGAATTTGTACAGATTCACTCATTCTTTTCATAAACATAAAACTTGAAAGAACGATGCCTATTTCAATGGCTATTACCAGATCAAAGATAACCGTTAGAAAAAATGTGGTTAAAAGAATGATTATATCCATTCTATTTCCTCTTAAAATTGACTTGAATTGCCTCCATTCACTCATATGATAAGCCACCACTATTAAAATACCGGCAAGGCATGAAAGCGGAATTAACTTTGCATATGGCGCAAATAAAAGCATAATTAATAAAAGAACGATAGCATGAGTAATACCTGCAATGGGTGTTCTACCGCCATTTTTAACATTGGTTGCAGTTCTAGCAATGGCACCAGTTGCAGGAATTCCACCAAACAGTGAAGACACTATGTTAGCCGCACCTTGGGCTATTAATTCCATATTTGATCTATGTTTTCCACCAATCATAGAATCTGAAACTACAGCAGAAAGAAGCGATTCTATACTTCCCAATAATGCAATGGCAAAAGCAGGTTGAATGAGTGATCTTACAGTTTCATAATTTACCTTTGGTAAAGATGGCATACTAAAATGATTGGGTATTTCACCAAAGTTACTGGCAATAGTATCCACAGGAATATTAAAATATTTTACAACAACTGTTGATAGTAAAATGGCTATGATGGATCCTGGAATTTTTTTAAATAATTTTTGAAAATATAATGTAATTAGGATGGTCGTGCCGGCAATGACCATGGCGTACCAATTAACCTTATCAAAATTTTTAAAGTATACCGTCCATTTTTCAATAAAATCTGCCGGCACTTTTGCAATATGTAATCCAAAAAAATCATTGATTTGTGAAGAAAAAATTATTAAAGCAATGCCGCTTGTAAAACCAACAATTAACGAATACGGAATAAACTTAAGTAAATTTCCAAGACGGGCTAACCCAAAACCAATGATGATAAATCCAGCCATAAAAGTGGCTATGGTGAGTCCGTTAACCCCAAATTCCTGAACAATACCATAAACGATGACAATAAAAGCACCCGTAGGACCACCAATTTGGATACGACTTCCACCAAAACCTGAAATTATAAAACCCGCAATAATGGCCGTTATGATTCCTTTTTCGGGCGAAACACCTGAGGCAATCGCAAATGCAATGGCTAAAGGAAGCGCCACAATTCCAACAATTAATCCAGAAAGGATATCTTTTGTAATGGTTTGTCTGGATATGCCTTCTTTTAGAAGTGAAAATAATTTGGGAGTAAATTCGTTTTTCATAATTTAATAAAATGGCATCAATAATAATTAATTCAATGACTGATTCCTTAGCTATTCCAATCAATAACGAAGATAGCCGATTTAAAAATAATATGAAGTAGCCAAATACTTAAAATTAAAAAAATAAGTAATGACATTATGGCATTTTTATAATAATGGCAGTACTTTTGCAAATTAATTTTGGTATTGCAAAAATATAGATACAATCATGAGTAAAAAAGATAAAAAAAGCCATATAGAAAATGAACTTGTTGATGAAGTTCAAAAAGAAACGATTCAAGTTGAAGAGCAAACTGTTGAGGAGAAACTTCAAGAAGAGTTGAAGCAAGAAAAAGATAAGTTTTTAAGATTGTTTGCTGAATTTGAAAATTATAAACGACGCACAAGTAAAGAGCGGATGGAGCTTTTTAAAACCGCCAATCAAGACCTTATGGTGGCATTATTACCCGTGTTGGATGATTTTGACAGAGCTTATCAGGAAATTGCAAAAACCAATGAAAAGGATCTTTTAAAGGGAGTTGAACTTATCAGCAACAAATTAAAATCTACTTTAGAACAAAAAGGATTAACAGCAGTGCCAGTTGAAATTGGCGATGTTTTTGATGCGGACAATCATGAAGCCATTACTCAAATACCGGCTCCAAATAAAGATTTAAAAGGAAAAATTTTAGACATTATTGAAAAAGGATATGCACTAGGGGAAAAGGTAATTCGTTTTCCTAAAGTTATTATCGGACAATAAGACACTTATATGGCAAAACGAGACTATTACGAGATTTTAGGGATAAGTAAAGGAGCTTCATCTGACGAGATAAAGAAAGCATATAGAAAGATGGCAATTAAGCACCATCCTGATAAAAACCCTGATAACAAAGAAGCTGAGGCAAAATTTAAAGAAGCTGCAGAGGCTTATGAGGTTTTAAGTAATGCTGATAAAAAAGCACGTTATGACCAGTTTGGGCATCAAGCCTTTGAAGGCGGCGGTGGTTTTGGTGGAGGCAGCATGAATATGGATGACATTTTCAGCCAATTCGGTGATATTTTTGGAGGTGCTTTTGGTGGCGGAGGCTTTTCAGGATTTGGCGGTGGAGGCGGTCAACGTCGTGTTAAAGGAAGCAATCTTCGTATCAAAGTAAAATTAACTTTGGAAGAAATTGCCAATGGTGTTGAAAAGAAGATAAAAGTAAAACGTAAAGTACAAGCAAAAGGAACTACGTATAAAACGTGCTCAACATGCCACGGTAGTGGACAAATAACCAGAATTACAAATACTATTTTAGGTAGAATGCAAACAGCTACAACGTGTAATGTTTGTGGTGGAGCTGGTCAGACCATTGATAAAAAGCCTCTTGATGCTGATGCACAAGGATTAAAATTAGCTGAAGAAACAGTATCAATAAAAATTCCTGCAGGTGTTGTGGATGGTATGCAGCTAAAAGTTTCTGGTAAAGGAAATGATGCACCTGGACATGGTATTTCAGGTGATTTATTGGTGGCAATTGAAGAAGAAAACCATGAAACATTGCAACGTGAAGGCGATAATTTACATTATGATTTATATGTGAGTTTCCCGGATGCTATTTTAGGAACTTCTCAAGAAATTGATACGGTAACAGGTAAAGTCAGAATAAAAATTGAACCCGGAGTACAATCTGGAAAAATTTTACGTTTACGCGGAAAAGGAATCCCAAGTATAAACGGTTATGGTAGGGGAGACCTGTTGGTTCACGTGAATGTTTGGACACCTAAAACATTAAATAAACAACAAAGGGACTTTTTTGAAACCATGCGGGATGACGAACATTTCACACCTAAACCGGAGAGTACTGATAAGTCCTTTTTTGAGAAAGTTAAAGATATGTTCTCTTAATAGAATCTTATTTTTATGATGGATTTGAGGGTGGTTAATTAGGATATCAACAAAACTTATTGCTTTATTTCATTAATTATTTAATTAAAAACATTATATTTGAATATCACTAATTCATTAGTGATATTTTCTTTTTCATAGCAATTTTTTTCCCATCCTTAATTTGCATTAAGGGTGGGTTTTGTTTTTATAGGTATTTTGTAACTGACTAATTCAGAATATATCAAAATTTTTTTACGAACTTTTATTATTTTATTACAAATGTTTATAGGTAACATTTAATATATTTACACACCAGACAATAAAATTCAAGAATGAATAATATATTAGAAGTCCAAGATGTTTCTAAAAATTTTGGATCATTTACAGCGTTAAATAAAGTGTCTATTTCGGTCCAAAAAGGCAGTATTTTTGGTCTATTAGGTCCAAATGGTGCAGGAAAAACCACACTTATCAGAGTCATTAATCAAATAACCATGCCAGATTCAGGTCAGGTGCTTTTAGATGGAGAATTTTTAAATTCCAATCATATCAAAGATATTGGATATTTGCCTGAAGAGCGTGGCTTGTATAAATCCATGAAGGTAGGGGAGCAAGCGTTGTATTTGGCACAATTAAAAGGACTCACTCATAAGGAGGCCAAAGCCCGATTAAAATATTGGTTTGATCGTTTGGAGATTGGAGATTGGTGGAATAAAAAAATTCAAGAACTTTCAAAAGGGATGGCACAAAAAATACAGTTTGTGGTGACGGTACTACATCAACCAAAACTTTTAATTTTTGACGAACCTTTTTCCGGATTTGATCCGATAAACGCCAATTTAATAAAAGATGAAATTCTAAAATTAAGAGAAGATGGGGCTACGGTTATTTTTTCTACCCATAGAATGGAGTCAGTAGAAGAGTTATGTGATGATATTTGCTTGATTCACAAATCAAATAAAATACTTGATGGCAAATTGATTGATATAAAAAGACAATATAAAACCAACACTTATGAGGTTGGGATTATGGCTAAAAATAAGGGAAGCCTAGAGCAAGAACTAGCAAATAAATTTCAAATCTGTCCAGCTAATTTTAAAACCTTGGGAGAAGAGTTAAAACTGAATATCAAACTTTCTGAAGGCGGTCAACCTAATGACTTACTGACTTATTTATGCAATCAAGGAAACGTATCTCATTTTGTTGAATTGATACCTAGTGTGAACGATATTTTTATTCAAACAGTAAAGGATAATTAATTATGAACCATTTACCACTTATTATAAAACGCGAATATTTAACCAAGGTTAAAAATAAATCATTCATTGTAATGACTATTTTAAGTCCAATTTTAGTAATGATTCTTATCTCTGTCGTTGCCTACTTATCTCAATTAAATAATGACAAACAAAGGACAATATTTATTTTAGATGAATCTGGCCTTGTTCAAGATATTTTTAAAAGTGAAGATAATACCATCTATAACATCTTGGAGAATATGTCATTAAAAAACGCCAAAGATTTAGTTAAGCAAACGGAAGCTTATGGGTTATTGCATGTTGAAAAATCAAAAAATCTTGACTCTATTTCTAATCGCATTAAATTTTATTCAGAAGATTCACCTTCTATAACAATAATTTCAAATTTAGAATCTAAAATTGATAAAAAGATTGAAAATTTAAAACTTCAAGAGAAAGGAGTTGATCTATCGATGATTGAAGCATCAAAAACGAATGTCAATATTGCTCAAGAAAGTTTTGATGGTGAAAAAACTTCTAAAATTGACAGTGTTGTGAAACTCTTTTTTGGAAGTGCTGCAGGCTATTTATTATTCATGTTTATTATTATTTACGGAAACATGATTATGCGAAGTGTTATTGAGGAAAAAACAAGCAGAATCATTGAAGTTATCATATCTTCCGTAAAACCTATGCAGCTCATGTTGGGTAAAATTATAGGCACCTCATTAGCAGGAATTACGCAGTTTATTATTTGGTTGTTTATAGGAGGAGCTTTATTGTTTACGGTTTCTGTTATTTTTGGAATTGAAACTTCGCAAGTTCAACCCCCTAATCAGCATATGATGCAGGAGGCCATGCAAAACTCCAATATAAATATGCAGATTCAAGATGTTTATAATTCATTACACCATCTTCCAATGACTAATTTAATTATAGCATTTTTATTGTTTTTTATTGGGGGCTATTTATTATATAGCTCATTATATGCTGCTATTGGTGCTGCGGTGGATAATGAAACCGATACGCAACAGTTTTTATTACCGGTTTTAATACCTTTAATACTAGCAGTTTATATTGGGTTTTTTACGGTTATTGAAGATCCGCACGGCACCATTTCAACCATTTTCTCATTTATTCCGTTCACATCGCCTGTTGTTATGCTAATGAGAATACCATTTGGCGTACCATTATGGCAACAAGTAGTATCATTGTTGCTTTTAATAAGCACCTTTATGTTAACCGTATGGTTTGCGGCAAAAATTTATCGTGTAGGCATTTTAATGTATGGTAAAAAGCCAAGTTATAGAGAGTTAATAAAGTGGATAAAGTACTAAGATGAATCAGCAATTAGAAAAGTTGGAAAAGGTAGTTGAAAAAAGCACTATATGGAATGATTTTAATATATTCCTCAATCAGCATTTCGATTTCAGTAAAGATATTAGTATCTCAGTAAAAGATATATTAATTGTAATTACGGTAATTTTTATTGCAACCTTAATTTTAAGGTTTGTATTAAAGCTAATTACGCATAAATTACCAAAAGAAGATAAAAGTAAATTTAATGTTATATTCGGGTATTTTAGGTGGCTGGTATATATGTTGATTTTACTTATTACCTTAAATGCCGTTGGGGTAGATGTAACTGCTATTTTTGCGGCATCTGCGGCATTAATGATAGGTATTGGTTTAGCGCTTCAAACTTTGTTTCAAGACATTATTTCAGGAGTGTTTATTTTAGTGGATCAAACGGTACATGTTGGAGATATTATTGAATTGGATGGTAAAATAGGTCGGGTTGAGGAAATCAAACTAAGAACCACAAGAGCTGTAACCCTTGACAACAGAGTACTCATCATACCAAATCATTTATATCTGTCAAACAGTTTGTTTAACTGGACTCAAAATGATACCACTACAAAAGAAGTGGTAGTAGTAGGTGTTGCTTATGGAAGTGATGTGCAATTAGTGAAGAAGCTGTTATTGCAGGCAGCTACTTCTCACCCAGAAGTTATTATGCGTGAAGAAACTACTGTGAGATTTGAAGATTTTGGTGATAGCTCTTTAATTTTTAAACTTGTTTTCACTTTGAATGATAGTTTTGTTGCAAATGCCATAAAGAGTGATATTAGGTTTGAAATTGATAAATTGTTTAGGGAAAACAACATAAGTATTCCGTTTCCTCAAAGAGATATTCATATTATTTCCAAGCCAAAGGAATAAATATTAAATTAACAAAAATATTAAATTATAGATGTCTTAAATCATTCATCTATATTCTTAAAATATAAAAAAAATATGCCTAAAATTTTAATAATAGAAGATGAAGCTGCCATTAGACGGGTGCTTGTAAAAATCCTTTCAGAAGAAAATGACACCTATGAGGTTGAAGAAGCGGGAGATGGCTTGGAAGGAATTGAAAAAATAAAAAAGGAGGATTATGATTTAGTGCTTTGCGATATTAAAATGCCAAAAATGGACGGCGTGGAAGTATTGGAGGCAGCGAAAAAAATAAAACCGGAAATTCCAATTGTCATGATTTCAGGCCATGGGGATTTGGATACAGCTGTTAACACCATGAGAATGGGGGCTTTTGATTATATTTCAAAACCACCTGATTTAAACCGACTATTAAATACGGTCAGGAACGCTTTAGACAGAAAAGAACTGGTTGTTGAAAATAAATTGCTAAAAAAGAAAGTAAGCAAGAATTTTGAAATGATTGGTGATAGTAAAGCTATTTCACTCATTAAAGATATTATAGAAAAAGTGGCACAAACGGATGCACGCGTATTAATTACAGGTTCTAATGGGACCGGAAAGGAGCTAGTAGCTCACTGGTTGCATCAAAAAAGTGAACGCGCAAATGGCCCTATGATTGAAGTGAATTGTGCCGCCATTCCAAGTGAACTTATTGAAAGCGAATTATTTGGTCATGTAAAAGGCGCATTTACCAGTGCTGTAAAAGATAGGGCCGGAAAATTTGAAGCCGCCAATCAAGGCACTATTTTTTTAGATGAAATTGGTGATATGAGTTTATCGGCACAGGCAAAAGTATTGCGTGCACTACAGGAAAGTAGAATTCAGCGTGTGGGTAGTGATAAAGATATTAAAGTAGATGTTAGGGTCATTGCAGCAACCAATAAAGATTTAAAAAAGGAAATAGAGAACGGTAGGTTTCGTGAAGATTTGTATCATAGACTTGCCGTAATTTTAATTCAGGTTCCTGCATTGAATGAAAGGCGAGAAGATATTCCGCTCCTTATAAATTATTTTGCTGATAAGATTGCAGGGGAACAAGGCACTGTTAGAAAAGTATTTTCTTCAAAAGCAATAAAATTATTACAAGATTATGACTGGACCGGGAATATTAGAGAATTAAGAAATGTGGTTGAACGATTAATTATTTTGGGTGGAACCGAAATAAGTGAACAAGATGTGAAAATGTTTGCTTCTAAATAAAAAACACATCTTAACCTTTTTAAGATTTTTTCATCGTTTTATAAAAAAGTTAAGATGCGTGGGTTAAAGAACTAAAATATAATCACTTTAGTTTACTTTACAAAGATTTAATTTTTCTAAATACAATGCATTTGTGGTTTTAGTAATATTTAAAAAATAGGCTTTAATATCATTTAAACTTTCTGATAATAACGGCGCATCTTTTTTATCATAGATAGGTAACTCAGAAGTGCTATTATACATTTTTAAAACCTCATTGCACATTTTAATATTTGAGTTGAGCATGTCCTCGTGTTGTTTTATGAATGTTTCTTTTTGTGATTGAAGTGCTTCTTGTTTTTGATCATTAAGCTTTTTGATGATTTCGTCTTCTTTAAGTTTAAGCTCTAACCTTTGTTGTTCCAATTTATCTTTTTCCAACTGTAATGCGTTCAAAGCGTCATTGCTGTTTTCTGCATTACTTATACTTGTATCAACTGTGGGAATCGTACATTTATTTAATTCTGTGATACAATTTTGAGCAATTTCTTTGGCTCTTTTTACAAAGAAACGCCCATCTTCAAAAGTTTCGGCAGGTTCAACTTTTGCTAATAATTCAGACGCTTTAAAAGCTAAATCAAATGCAGCGTCACAACCACATTTTTTTAAGTTGATTTTTGCTTTTTCAAAAGATTTTAAAGATTTGTCTGAATAATATTTTAAATGTGAAATATTATTTGCTTCATAAGCAGATTTCACATTGGAATACGCGTAAATAAGGTCAGAATCTGCGTCAGAACAACCAATGGTTTGACCTTGAATTACTGAATAGCTAATAAAAATTAAGAAAAAAAGGTAAATGTTTTTCATGATATTTAGGGTTAAATTAAAAGTAGGTAGGTCGAAAATACTAAATTTTTCCAAAACGACAATTTTATAAAGAATTAATTGTTTAGTATATTTATAAAATTATAATTAAGTCTATCTATATCTATGAAAAAATTTCCACCAGATGATTTTAAAATAACGTCTAAAATATCCCTTAAAAACAGCCAAACCAAACTAGTAATTGAAGACGCTGACGATGAGCTGGAAAAAATAAGAAAAAAATTAGGAAAACTTCAAGACACCATGTATGCTCATGGTAAATATGCTGTTTTGGTTTGTTTACAAGGCATGGATACATCGGGTAAAGACAGCTTAATTCGTGAAGTGTTTAAAGAGTTCAATACACGCGGTGTTGTTGTAAATAGTTTTAAAGTGCCTACAGAATTAGAACTCAAACATGATTATTTATGGAGACATTATATAGCACTTCCCGTACGCGGAAAGTTTGGGGTTTTTAATAGAACACATTATGAAAATGTGCTGGTTACCAGAGTACATCCAGATTATGTTTTAGGCGAAAATATTCCAACTATAAATTCTTTAGATGATATTGATGATGCTTTTTGGGACACTCGCTTTGAAGAAATAAATAATTTTGAAAAGCATATTGCTGAAAATGGGACTATCATATTTAAATTCTTTTTGAACCTTTCAAAAAAAGAACAAAAACACAGACTACTGCGTCGTTTAAATAAACAAGAAAAAAATTGGAAATTCTCTCCTGGCGATTTAAAAGAACGCAAGCTTTGGGATGTCTATCAAGATTGTTATGAAGATGCCATTAACAAAACTTCCAAACCACATGCGCCGTGGTATCATATTCCTGCTGACGATAAAGATTCTGCACGTTATTTAGTGGCTAAAATCATGTATGATACCTTAAAAGAGTATACTGATATTAAAGAACCAGCACTTGATGATGATATTAAAGGTAATTTAGAAATGTATAAACAGCAACTTGAAAGCGAATAATTAAGTTTTATGATTTTATTTAGAATTCAAGCCTGCATTTTATAGTATTTTTAAACTTTAATTATAAAAAACATGATGTTAAGAACACTCACTATTTTATGCTGTTTATCACTTTCAATCAGTTCATATTCACAAACCGATGAAGAGGTTATTAAAAAAATATATAGCACTTCATTATCAAATGGTCAAAGTTATGACTGGTTAAATTATCTCTCCAATCAAATAGGAGGCCGTTTATCCGGCTCACTAAATGCTGAAAAAGCTGTGGCATGGGGAAAAGAACAATTGGATAGTTTAGGTTTAACAAAAGTTTGGTTGCAACCAGTAATGGTGCCTAAATGGGTACGTGGTGCAAAAGAATACGCATATATTCAAAGTGTTCCCGGAAAAACAACTACGGTTAATATTTGTGCACTTGGTGGTTCAGTGGCAACACCAGCTTTGGGTATTAAAGCAAATGTTGTTGAGGTTCATGATTTTGAAGAACTTGCGGCATTAGGCGAACAAAATATTGCTGGTAAAATCGTGTTTTTTAACAGACCCATGCAGGCTGATTTAATCAATACTTTTGAGGCCTATTCAGGGGCTAATAATCAACGCACTCAAGGCGCTGCCCAAGCTGTTAAATATGGTGCAGTTGCTGTTATTGTTCGCTCCATGAATTTACGATTGGATGATTATCCTCATACCGGGAATATGCATTATGGAGATTTACCTGAAAATCAACGCATCCCAGCAGCAGCTATAAGCACCAATGATGCCGAGTTATTGAGCACTATGTTAGAGCTTGATAAAAACATACAATTCTATTTTAAGCAAAGTTGTAAGCAACTTAAAGATGTTCAATCTTATAATGTTATAGGTGAAATTACAGGAAGTGAATTTCCTAATGACTATATGGTTGTTGGCGGACATCTTGATTCCTGGGATTTAGGTGATGGCTCTCACGATGATGGTGCGGGTATTGTACAATCTATGGAAGTGTTAAGACTGTTTAAAAAATTAGGCATAAAACCAAAACATAGCCTTAGAGTGGTGTTGTTTATGAATGAAGAAAATGGACTAAGAGGTGGAATAAAATATGCAGAAGAAGCCAAACAAAAAGGTGAAAATCATGTTTTTGCTCTGGAAAGTGATTCTGGTGGATTTACACCACGTGGATTTTCATTTGAATGCAATGACGCTGTTTTAAATAAAGTGCAAGACTGGAAATCCTTATTTAAGCCCTATTTAATTCATTATTTTGAAAAAGGACATAGTGGATCTGATATTGGACCATTAAAGACGGATACCAATGTGTTGGTAGGTTTAGAACCAGATTCACAACGCTATTTTGATTATCACCATACCAAAATAGACACCTTTGATGCTATTGATAAACGTGAACTTGAATTGGGAGCTGCAACCATGGCTTCCTTGGTGTATTTGTTTGATAAATATGGAGTTAAATAATAATATTTCTATGAACAGGTTTTTGTTAATATTCATATTGATTAGTTTTCAAATGCAATCACAAACAGACATGAAATCATCACTTCCATATTATGAAATTCCGGATTATCCTGAATCTTATACCGCCGGAAGTGTAGCTGCCAGAATGTTGGATGGTTTGGGTTTTAGATATTATTGGGCTACTGAAGGATTACGTGCTGAAGATTTGGCTTTCAGACCAAATGAGGATGCGCGCACCAGTGCCGAAACTATAGATCATATTTATGGATTGTCTCAAATCATAGTTAATGCCACAATGAAAAAGGCAAATGGAGGAGATATTAAAGAAACTGAAATGACTTTTGAAGAAAAACGAAAGGCAACCCTTGAAAATATAAAAACTGCTGCTGATATATTGAGAAATAGTGATGATATTTCTCAATTCAAATTAATCTTTGGTGAGCGTGAATTTCCATTCTGGAATAATATTAATGGCTCCATTGAAGATGCCGTTTGGCATTGTGGGCAAATAGTATCCTTTAGGCGATCTTCTGGTAATCCATATAATTCAAAAGCAAGTGTCTTTACTGGTAAAGTTAGGGAGTAATTTATTTTTTTGAATATTATTTTACGTTAAGTTTAAGTATGATGAAAATCATTTTTTATTTGATTTTAAAATAAGACCTTATAAGTCAGTTTTATAGGTCTAATTAAAATCAATCTGTTATGAATCCTTTCATGTCATTTATCGTAATTTTTATTTTGTTTTTCTTATTAGGGATACGTATTGTATTTGAATATAAACGTGCCTTAAAATTTAGGTTTGGTAAATATATAAATACACTACAGCCGGGGTTTAGATGGATTATACCCTTTGTAGAAACCATTCAGGTTGTTGACATTCGCGTCATCACCATTAACGTCGTGTCACAGGAAGTGATGACTGAAGACAATGTACCATGTAGCATTGATGGCGTTGTTTTTTTTAAGATTAACAGTCCTGAAAAGGCTGTTCTGGAAGTTGAGGAATACAAATTTGCCATTACACAACTTTCCCAAGCTGCATTAAGGGATGTTTGTGGTAAAGTGGAGTTGGATACCATTTTGTCTAAACGAGAGGAAATGGGAAAAAACATTAAAAAAATTGTTGAACAGGAAACCAATCAATGGGGTATTGAGATTATTGATGTCAAAATTAAAGACATTCAATTACCAGAAAACATGCGTCGTATGATGGCAAATCAAGCAGAAGCAGAACGTTCAAGACGTGCCAAAATTATTTTAGCATTAGCTGAAGAACAAGCTGCCGGTAAGTTGCTGGAAGCTGGTAAGTTAATTGATCAGTCTCCATCTGCCATTAAATTAAGGCTTTACCAAACCCTATCTAATATTGCTGCAGAGAAAAATTCAACTATTCTTTTCCCTTTCCCAGAAGAATTTTTGCCGAGTAAAAGGAAGAAAAAATAAAGTATGAATTGGTTCTTGCAGTTGTTCTAGTTCCATAATTTGTGTTTTTAAGTTTTATTCTAAAACTTCATAAATAGTTACCGGTTTCACTTTGTTTTTCATGGTAATTTCACCTAATTTTTTACACGGAAAGGATTCTTTTATGAGTTCATAGCAACTTTCGGTAATTATAATTTGATTTTCTTTCGCGGCATCCTGCAATCTGGCTGCTGTATTTACCGTATCACCAATGACTGTATAATCCAATCTTTTTAAACTTTCTGATCCTATATTTCCGGAAATCATTTCACCACTTTTTATTCCAATAGAGACTTTTGGTATAAATTCTTTTTTTAATTCAGAAATAGGTAAACTTTTTATTTGGTTTCGAACTGCCAATGCGGCATCTACGGCACGATCTAAATGGTAATCACCTTTAAAAACAGCCATTACAGCATCACCAATGAATTTATCTATAAATCCGTTTTGAGCAATAATTTCCTTTACCATGACATCAAAATAGGAGTTAATAAGTTTTACTACACTATCAGGTACTGTATTTTCACTAATTGCCGTAAAACCGCATAAATCTATAAACATTACGGTGGCATTTATAGTTTCATTGGTCATTATTGATGATTCATACGCTCTGCTATTCATAAAATTCAAAACGTTTTCATCCACATACATTTTTAAAATATTATTTTCTTTTATGGCTTGCAACGTTTGCTTCAGTTGGTTTACATTTTTTAATGTTTTTTCAACGGTTATATTTAAATCGTCAAAATTTATAGGTTTGGTAATAAAATCAAAAGCACCACTGTTCATAGCGGTTCTTATATTAGCCATATCTCCATAAGCAGAAACAATGACCGATTTGATAAGCGGTTTTAATTCATTTATTTTGCTAAGTAAAGTAAGTCCATCCATTTCAGGCATATTAATATCACTTAAAACAATATCAATATCCGGATTATCAGAAATTTTAATTAAAGCATCTTTTCCGTTTATTGCAAATACAAATTCGTATTCATTTTCTCTTATTTTTTTACGAAATTTTTGCTTTATAAGTATTTCTAAATCAGTTTCGTCGTCTACAACTAAAATTTTTGCTTTCATATTAATTTTTTCAGAATAGATTTTAAGTTGTTAAAATCTAAGGGTTTGGTTAAAAACTCATCAGCTCCAAGTCGTTTAGCATTTGAATAATTTTCGGCATCTCCATAAGCAGTAATCATCATAACAATGGGAGGGGGCGTGAAATACTTTTTTTTAATTTGTTCTAAAAGATCCAATCCGCTCATACCGGGCATATTAATATCAGATAAAATTAAAACAGCCTCTTGTTTCATCTCCTTTAAAGTTGATAAAGCTTCTTCACCGGAAAATGCAAAGACAAATTCAAGTTCGCTATTTTTAATTTCTTTTCTAAAACGTTGAAGAAAAAGTGATTGGATGTCTTTTTCATCGTCTACTACTAATATTTTCATTTTATAATTTTTTTAGGTTAATTATTTCAATTATAATTTTTAAGATAATTGAATGGTAAACGTTGTTCCTTCATTTTCTTTTGTTTCCACTTTCAAATCTCCACCATGTACTTTTACAATATCATAGCTTAAGCTCAATCCTAAACCGGTTCCCTCTCCGGTAGGTTTGGTGGTAAAGAAAGGTTGAAAGATTTTATCTAACACTTTTTTCGGAATCCCGTTGCCATTGTCTTTTACCATAATTATAACTTTGTTTCCAACTTTTTTGGTGCTAACCCAAACCGTTGGTTCATAGCTGTTATCACCCTGAGCTTGTTGAAGTTTCTTTTTTTCAGTTACCACATAAAAGGCATTGGTTATTAAATTTAAAATAACACGACCCATATCTTGTGGGATGATGTTGATGTTCCCAATGGAATCATCAAAATCCGTTTTCATGGTGGCATTAAACGATTTGTCTTTGGCGCGTAAACCATGATACGCCAACCGCAAATATTCATCAGCTAAAGCATTAACGTCGGTTGGTTCTTTAATTCCGGTGCTGGTTCTGGAATGCTGTAACATCCCTTTAACAATGGCATCCGCACGTTTTCCATGGAAATTTATTTTATTTAGATTTTGTTTAATATCTTCTGCTATATTTTTTACTTCCGTCAAATCATTTTTATCAATATCTTCAATCATTTCATCCATTAACTCAAAACTGACCTCAGAAAAATTATTGACAAAATTCAATGGGTTTTGAATTTCATGGGCAATACCTGCAGTTAATTCGCCCAAACTTGCCATTTTTTCAGCTTGAATTAATTGAGATTGTGTTGCTTTTAATTCTAAATAGGCTTTTTCTATTTCTTTAGCTTGAGCTAATTCTTTTTCCTGTGTTTTTGCTCGCTCTTTCCGTATGGTACTTGCTTTTTGAAAGCGATGAAATTGGAGTCCTGCTAATAGTAAAAGTATCAAATAAATTAAATACACCCACCAGGTTTGCCACCAAGGTGATAAAATGGTAAATTTAAACTCGGCGGGTTTGCTCCAAACCCCATCAAAGCCTTTCGAAGCAACTTTGAATGTGTAGCTTCCAGCAGGTAAATCTCTGTAATTCTCACTGGTTGTTTTATCAGAAACTGGACTCCAGTTTTTATCAATTCCCTCTAAAAAGTAGCTATAGACTACTTTATCGGGGTTATCAAATTGAAACCCATTGTAATTGAAACTTAAATAATTTTGGGTAGAGGGTAAGGTTAAGCCCACTGGCAAATTGTAGGGGCCTTCAACGGTATTCCAGTGCATACGGTCTTTAGAATTTTCCAATTCATTTTTTAGGATTAAAAGTGTATCCTTGCTTGACACCCATGCGGTATCTAATGCTTTCCTGTTTTTTTGAATACGAACCATATCTTTAAATACTTGCTTTTTGTCTAAGATATTCAATCCGGTAATATAGGTTGATTTGTCAGCGTTATCATCCTGAATGGAATCGATGACAGTTAACATAATCCCATTAACTCCAGCCCACAGCCTCCCATTGTTGTCAAAGGAAAAACTGTTTTCTGAAAAATCTACCTGATCTAAACCTTGCTTTTGGCCTAAAGTTTTTATTTTCCAGTAGGGATGAATATTATTTTCTTGTTCAATGGGATGAAGTATGGTTAATCCTTTAGATGTTCCGTTAAATATTTCACCATTGTGTGTAATTAGGTCATATACGTCGTTAGCTCCTAAGCCTTCATTAGTTGTAAACGTGGTAAGTTCTTTTTTTTGCTCATTAATAAGCTGTACACCTTTTTCTGTTGCAGCCCAAACATTTTGATGTTCATCAAACATTAAAGAATAAACTATATCTGATATTAAGCCTTCGGTTTGTGTTAATCGAGTACGCGTATTGTTTTTTGGATCTATTTTTTGAATACCTGTACCTATAGTTCCAATCCAAATATGGTTTGCGGCATCACGTAAAAAAATATTATTTCTCACTTTAGTTTCTTCAGCAGTTTCTTCACAATATTTAAAAATGGAATGGTCCAGATCAACCGTTTGTATTTCTCCTGCTGAACCACCCATCCACATAAGTCCATTTTCATCTTCTAAAACGGCTATGATATTGTTTGTTTTTAAGCCTTGTTCCGTTGTAAGTTGTTGTATAGTTTCTTTTTTGGGATCAATGATACTTATTCCAAATCCAGAACCAGTAGCCCAAATTCTACCTTTCGAATCTTCGGTTAATCTCGAATTTCTTGCGTTTACAAGACCTTGCTCAACGCCTAAATGTTTGATGGTTTGTGTTTTTGGATCATAAAGATCAATGCCATTGTAGGTACCAATCCAAGTATCACCATCTTTTGTTTTTAAAGTACTCCATACCTCATTGCTGGTGAGCCCATCATTGATACCATAATTTCCTGGTCTTCCATTTTTTGGATCTAATTTGTATAACCCACCTTGCACAATAGTAGTCCAAATTTGTCCTTGTTTATCTTCCAGTGTATTAAATAAAACCTGGCGCCCTTTATTGATGTCAAATTTTACCAGCTCTTTTTTTGTTTCATCAAAAGAAAAGAGCAAGCCATTCTCTGATCCCAACCAAATTTTACCAGCTTTATCTTGGTAAATATAGCTGATCCCTAAACTTTCTTTTAAACCTTGTTCTTGGGTGAATTGAGAAATAGTTGTTTTAGCCCCATTTATAATTTGAACTCCTCCGCCATTTCCTATCCAAATTTTACCACCTTTATCCTGATAAAATGTATAGATAAAGGGATTAAATAAGCCGTTTTCAGTGGTTAAGGTTTTGTTTTTTTTATGTTTTAAATCAATAATATTAACTCCTTTGTTTGATGAAAGCCAAATGAGACCCTCTTTATCTTGAAAGGGAGTTATAGTGAAATTACCAAGTAAGCCGTGTTTAGTATCCAATCGTCTAATGGTATTTGCTTCTAAATCAACAATATTATAACCAACAGTATTATTACATAACCACATTTTACCATCACTGGCTTCTATCATGTCGTATTCAATACCAAAATCTAATGATGGACTACTTAATTCATAAATAAGCTGTGCCTTAAAGTCCATAATTGAGATTGTATTTTTATCGTTTCCTAACCAAAGCCTGCCTTTAGAATCCAGAAGCATAGAATAAGTTCTGCTTGGATTTAGGCCTTGTTCTGGACCATAGATTTCCAAATTTTCTGAATCGTATTTTGCAATGCCAGTTTCTGCGCCAATCCAAAGCATGTCGTCATCATCAATTATAACAGATAGTGCCTTACCAGGAAGACCAAAGTTCACATCAGCTTGCATAATACCTCTGCTTGCATTAGGCATATTAATAAGATATCCTGCTTTTACAATTTTAGGACTCCCTAAAGGAATTGTTTTTATGCTGATTTTTGCTGATGGAAGGGTATTTAAATCAAAATTAGTTTCTGGTAAACTATTCCAATCTAATGGTTTGGTGGTTAAAGGGGCTTTTAATTTATAAGGAATATCAATATTAAATGGTTTTGAAGGGATGTTATTCCAGCTAAATTTTTTAGTTATAATAGGTTCTGATTTCGAGTTGTCTGCGGTAACCCACTGAATGGTATCTGTTTTAGAAAACTCAAATTTTTTGGTCAACGGTTGTGCAAATTCACTATTTAATTCCGGGAAAGGAGGTGTTTTGCCCGCGTTATTACATGCCAGTAAAAAAAAGACACTTAAAAATAAAATGGTATATTTTTGTTTTTTTGAAGTTGGTTTTTTCATTTTCATTTTTTTTAATTTACGTGAATTTGTCTTATTATTTAATTGCAATACATGCCTTTATTTTAGATCCAAATTAATATTTTTAATTGTTATCATTGTTTTTAGAAAGATAATATAATTTTAAATTTGGTACCTGAGCCCTCTTTTGTTTCCACTTTCAATTCTCCGTTATGTGTTTTTACAATATCATAGCTTAAGCTCAATCCTAAACCGGTGCCTTGTCCGGTAGGTTTGGTGGTAAAGAAAGGTTGGAAAATTTTATCCACCACTTTTTGTGGAATTCCGTTTCCATTATCTATTACAGCTATTAAAATTTTATTGCCTTCCTTTTTTGTATTAACCGAAACGGTTGGTTCATAGCTGTTGTCACCCTGAGCTTGTTGAAGGGTTTTTTTCTCAGTAACGGCATAAAATGCATTGGTAATTAAATTTAAAATTACACGACCCATATCTTGAGGGATGATGTTGATTTTTCCAATGGATTCATCAAAATCCGTTTTCATGGTGGCATTAAACAATTTGTCTTTGGCACGTAAACCATGATAGGCCAACCGCAAATATTCATCTGCAAGTTTATTAATATCTGTAGGTTCTTTAATCCCACTGCTACTTCGGCTGTGCTGCAGCATACCTTTTACAATGCCATCCGCACGTTTACCATGATGGTTTATTTTTTGAAGGTTTTGTTTGATGTCATCCAATATTTCACTGACCAGTTCTTCATCTCTTTCTTCTTGGGCCTTTCCTCTTTCTTCTTGAATTTCTTGAATGAGTTCATTACTGACTTCTGAAAAATTATTGACAAAATTTAAAGGGTTTTGTATTTCGTGGGCAATACCAGCAGTGAGTTCACCTAAAGAGGCCATTTTTTCAGCTTGAATTAATTGTGATTGTGTGGCTTTTAATTCAACCAAAGCATCTTCTGTTTTTTTCTTGGCTGCTTTTAAATTCTCCAAATCAATTTGTGCTTGTTTTGCTAATTGTTCAGCTTGTTTTAAATCATTAAATCGGATATAGGTTTGTTCAAAAACCTTGGCAAAGCGTTTAAAAATATCATAGGCTTCCGGTACGGGCTCATAAGAAATAAACATGAGGTAACCTTGAGAGAAAAAGGTACAATGAATAATTTGAAAGGTTGGAAAGGTGATACCTTTTTGCTTCATATTTTCCATTATAATATTCTTGAAAATTGGAATACTGGATAAATAAGCGTAGTGATCTTTCAATTCCTGACCTCCTTGTTCTTTTACGAAAATTGATTCGCCTCTTTGTGAGGCTTTATAGATAGGCAGATAAATATCTTTTGAACTGTCTGTTTTAAAAGATGGCTGAAGACCATGAACCGAACCCATCCATGCAGTAGCAGCTTTTTTATCTGAATCCCAAATGTTAAAGCCACATGCAAAAGGAGGTATTCCTAATTCTTGCACTTGTTGAAACAATAACAAGGCAGTTTCTTGCAGTTCTTCACTTTTCTGCATAGCCATTGTTCTTGCACGAACGCGTTCTAATGCCAATTGAATTTGTGATTCTTTTGCCTGTGCTTCAGCTTTTTGCAGATCGAGAAAACGTGTGTAAGACTGCTCGAAAACCTGCCCAAACCGCAAAATAATTTTGTTGTCCTCTTCTGAATATGGAATCGATGCATAGTTTGCAAGAATCAACATGATATTGGGATTAATAGCAATTGATCGCGCCATCCCTCTGCTCATAATGAACTCATTTTCGGCTTTTGAAAATACATGAGACCCACCATGTTTGAGCAAATGCTGATGCCATTGGGTATGTTCTTCTTTGGTTAGAATGTCAGTATAAAATGAAACAGATTTTTCTTGAGCTTCTCTCAAATTATTAAACATGGCGATATCCAAGTATGGCGTATTAAATCTCATAGGTTTGGACATGCCCTTGGAAGCAGTCCAAAATTTGTAATCCTGACTAATATCATTATTGGCAAAACTAACATGCATGAATTTGAATTCCAATTGTAGCAATTGTTCCGAAACCACGGAAATTACATCTAACAGTTCTTCACTTTTATGCATTGCCATACTCCTAGACCGTACACGCTCTAAAGCAGCTTCAATTCGTGCTTCTCTTACCTGCGCTTCTGCTTTTTGTAAGTCTAAAAAACGTGTATAGGTCTGCTCGAACACTTTTCCGAAGCGTTTAAAAATGTCATGTGCTTCTGGGACTTCTTCATAGGTGATAAAAAGTAAAAATCCTTCGTTGAATCTTACCAGATGATTGAATTGCTGTGTTGGCAGATTTATTCCTGCCTTCTCAAATAGTTCAAAAGTCCCTTTAAGTTCTGGAAGCGATTCCATGTAATTGTAATGCTCAACCAAATTTTTTCCTTTTTGTCCATAAACAAAGAATCCTTCTTCATTTTTAATGGCTTTGTGCCAAGGTTTCAGGCTTTTGTGTTGCGTTAATGGCAATACAAAGGAGTCTTGAAGTTCACCTTCACTACTCATATTGCAAATACTCGATTTTTTGTCTTCGGACAGAATATTGTAGCCACAGCTCCAGGCTGGAATATCCAATGCCTGCACCTCAAGGAACAAGGTGTTTGCGGCTTCGGGCAACTCGTCGCTACGTTGCATGGCCATAGTTCGAGAACGCACTTTTTCTAAAGCAGCTTCAATTTGTGCTTCTCTAGCTTGTGCTTCAGCTTTTTGAAGATCATTGAAACGTGTATAAGTCATATCAAACACTTTTCCGAATCGTGCCAAAATATCAAGATTTTCTTCGGAAAGTGGTTCGCTGGAGATGGTCTGTAAACCTCCAAAATTGCTAAATGTAAAGGAAGCAACATATCTATCTAGTGCTCGATTTGCTTTTTTTGCTTTATTGGAAAACCTTTTAAACTCTGTTTCATTATATAAATAATCGTCATATATTTTCTTTTCCTTTCCCTCTAAAATATAGACAAATTTTGTTTTTTTTGCCTTCCATGCCTTTATAGTAGCATGATGATAAGGGTAGTCCTCAAACTTCATATAATAAGATTCGGGTTCTGTTCCGCCTTCTGGATTTATAGCCCAAATCATATTAGAATTGTCAGCTTCGTTTATTATATTAATAATGCACCATGTTAATGAGAAATCTAGTTTGGTCAATTCATCTAGAACAGTAGCTACAAGATCTGATAATTCATTGGAATGTTGCATTGCCATTGCTCTGGCTCTAACACGCTCTAATCCTAGTTCTATCTGTGATTCTCTTGCTTGTGCTTCAGCTTTTTGCAGATCAAGAAAACGCGTATAGGTTTGTTCAAAGACTTTAGTGAAGCGTTTAAGAATACCATTTTCATCTTCAGAAAACTTTTCCCCTAAATGGTTGATGATGAAAATGCTGGTATGTTGTGATACACAACAGGATCGTGTATATCCTCCTGGGGAGGTCAAGATTTCCTTTTTCTCTCTATCATCTAGCATTGACCACGGTTCATGCTTAAATAAATGGGTGAAAAATTCCTTTTTCTCTTTTTGTTTGTATTCTTCAGTAAAAAAACCTGGACCCTTTTTAATGCCTTTTAACAGATTGGTGTAAAAGGGTTTATCAAAACGTGGAACATGCACTTCCTCAGAAGTATTGGCGGTTCCGCCGGATCCCCAGCAATGAAGTTCTTTATCTATTTCACTATTTATTGCTATAAATGATCCTCCATTAATACCGATATTCAAATTCAGTAATTCCTGATGCACTATATGGATAACTTCTTGTAATTCCGAAGTAGTATGCATTGCCATTCCTCGTGCTCTAACTTTTTCCAAGCCTAATTCTATCTGTGCTTCTCTTGCCTGTGATTCTGCTTTTTGTAGATCTAAAAAGCGAGTATAACTTTGTTGGAATACCTTTCCAAAACGCATTAGGGTTTTATTCTCTTCCTTGGTATATGGGATACCTTCGAAATTCTCGATGTACAGGCCAACGTTATCAAGCAATACGGTTGATCCGGCGAGGCCTGGGCAACTAAAATAAAATTCCTTTACTTCCTTTGGTAAGTCAGGAATGAGATTTAAAAGAACTTGGTAAAATTTATTTTTTTCTTCGAAATTTAGATTTGTTACAAAAAAACCTTGTCCTTTCTCTTTCGCTTCCTCAAATTGAAGTGCCCATACTGAATCAAAATATGGGGTTGTTATTTTAGACGGTATTTCCTGCTTATCGGCAATCCAAAAATGCCAATCGCCTTTTGGTTGATAATCCACTACAAATCCTGCATGATCAAGATTGATATTTAAATAAAGAAACTGCTCATAAACTTTTTTTATAACATCTTTTAACTCCTCACTTTTTTTCATAGCCATGGTTTTTGCACGAACTATTTCCAAAGCTGTTTCTGTTTTTAATTCAGTAATTGAGTTTTCAATGATGTTAGTAAGCTCCTTTTTTTCTTTAGCCAACAAATCTTTATCATTTTGAATAACCGTAACAATTTTATTTAGGTCTTTGTGCATGATATTTTTTTTGAAATTTTTAAAGTAATGTTTAAAACAGTTTGGTTTATGTAAGTTAATATTTTTAAAATCAAATGTTAGTTTTTAAAACTCCAATAACACTGCGTGTTATCGCTCCAATCCAATTGAATTGGTGGTTTTGCCTTCTGACAATAATTTTCTGCGTATGTTCCTGAAGAATTTTATCATGGTCACTTTTTGTTTTTGCAGTCCCTTTAGGGACGTTATGTTGGTAGCTGTTTTGGTTTTAAATGCTTGCTTGTGCCTTTAGGTACAATATATTAAAATATTGGTTTTAAAATAAAGCGTTCGTCAAATTCAATATTAAACTCATTTAACAATTGTAAATATTCGTCTTGAAACGATACTGATTTATGATGCACTTCTTGATTTTTGATATAATGCATCACATTTGATATTTCTGATTTAGAATATGAAAACGCACCATAC
>TARA_R110002050_G_scaffold291316_1_pt1 | contig 31807 bp, 21 predicted proteins | sample TARA_R110002050 | Tara Oceans TARA_R110002050 (sample SAMEA4396988) | marine metagenome | biome: Polar Biome; feature: [DCM] deep chlorophyll maximum layer (ENVO:01000326); material: water (ENVO:00002006), including particulate matter (ENVO:01000060) such as... | depth 25 m
CGAACCAAGGACCCTCTGATTAACAGTCATAAATTAGATACAAACTAAAAATATAAAATGTATTAATAAGTATCACTCAAACCCCTCAGAACCTTTGTTTTATCACTTTTATTTTACTTAATACTTGTTGTTTACTTTGTGATATTATGCTAAGTTTGTGTTACAAATGCGTTACATTCAAACTCAAGATTATGAAAACAGCCGAAGCAAGTATTTATTTAGACGAATTAAGACCAAAGAAAAACGGCAAATGTTCCGTTAAAGTCAAAATCACATTCAACCGGAAACGCAGATACTTTTCAACCGGGATTGATTTAACACCTGAGGAATTTCATAAGGTGATGGAGAACAAAAGAAGAAATGCTGAGCAGAAAGAAATTCATTTGAAACTAAACTATTTTTATACCAAGGCGGTGGATACTCTGAAAAATCTCAATGTATTTACTTTCGATGCTTTTGAAGAACAGTTTTTTGAGCAGCGTAACACGCAAAATAGCGTTTCCTTTGCATTTGAAAAGTATATCGACCAACTGAAGGCTGAAAAAAGGTTGGGGACCGCTGTAAGCTATGAATGTGCAAAAAACAGCTTAGCGAGTTACAAAAAGGATTTGACTTTCGCAGAGGTAACACCAAGCCTTTTGAAAAAATATGAAAGTTGGATGCTTGAACGCAACAAAAGCGTTTCTACCGTTGGCATCTACCTTAGAAGTTTAAAAGCCGTTTACAATGTTCAAAATATTGATAGAAGTATCTACCCGTTTGGAGACGAGAAAAATAAGTATTCTATTCCTGTAGGGAGGAACATTAAAAAAGCGTTGACAGTTGAAGAAATAGCCAAAATTTACAATTATGAGGCCAAACCTGGAACTACCAAAGAAATGGCTAAAGATTATTGGCTTTTTCTTTATTTGTGTAATGGCATGAATGTAAAGGACTTTTGTTTGCTTAAATGGGAAAACATTGACGGTGATATGCTGACTTACAGAAGGGCGAAAACCGTAAGAAGCAAAAAGCAAAGCAAATCCATTTCGGTGGCATTAAAACCGGAGACCTTAGAAATCATTAAAAAATGGGGGGTACCGTCACTGTCAAGTGAGGCTTATATTTTTCCGCACCTTCAGCCCGGAATGAGTGCAGAAAAAGAACGGGGAATTTACCAGCAGTTAACTAAGATCATAAATAAGTACATCAAACAAATAGCTTCCGAATTGAAAATAAATAAAAATGTAACTACCTACTATGCCAGGCATAGCTTTGCTACTGTTCTAAAGCGTTCCGGAGCTAAAATTGAAATGATTAGTGAGCTTTTAGGGCACAGCTCTGTTGAGGTGACAGAAAGTTATTTGGATAGCTTTGAAAAGGAACATATTCAAAAGGAAACAGATGTCCTTACGTTCGGTTTTAGGAAGGCAAATTAAGGTTAAGGTTTCTACATTATTGTGGACAACAGACTAATAAAAACTTATATAAAGTTGACTTTTTTAGGACAAAAAATGGACATTCGAAATGGGGAAAAACTTTGATAAGTATTTCAATTTTGATATAGGAAAAATTTCTAAAGAGGTTGATTCATTAATTGATCAGGGTAGATTAAAAAAAGCACAGAGGTTTCTACAGCAAATTATGGAGAATTATTCAGTAAATAAAAGGCATTTAAACATAAATAAAGCCCCTTTTCAGCATTTGATGGGATACAGTTTTAAGGGAATTTTTAATTAGGGTGCTTCCGGTGAAACCGTAATAGATTTGTTTTTAAAGACAATCCCCGGATAAAAAGGAAAGGTTAGAAATAACATAGATATCAAAAGATCTCTTCATTTTGAAGGTGCAGGTTATTTAGAATTAATCTTAATTGAGTATTCCTTCAAAAAATGCTTTAAAAACGGATAAAAAAAATGCCAAAAAAAAACAATGTATGCTTTACGATTAAATGATAGGGGCGAACCCAATGGCAAATAGGCCCGAAAACAACCCAGGTTTACACTAAGTTAGTATTGTGGGCTAAGCCAAACGCAATGCATCAAAAAAAATCCAATTAGACCTATGAGCGAAAAATCCGAATTCGATGAACTTCTATTTCAATATGTAGAGTTCTATGAGCAAGAACAGGAGGATGTAGTAAAAGAAGATAAATATAGATTAGATTATTCGCCAGACATTATTTCTGATTTCGTAGAAATGCTAAATGAATCTTTGTCTCTACGGCAAGATGCGAGATTTTTTTGGCTGATATTTAGGTATGGGGCACCCAACAATTTCAAATTGCTTCTTGAATGGGTAACCCATGAATTGGCTACCAATAAATCCGTTGAAAAACAAGATAACTTAGGGCAGACCCAGGAAAATATAATTTGCTTTTTAATCAGAAAGGGTGGCTTGAAGATTCAGGATATAAAAAATTGGATCACCGTTCTGAAGAGACGGGAAATTAGCGGCTTCTCTGATCGCCCTCGCAAACTGCTGGAATTTCATTTGAAAAGGATTCAAACAGATGATATTAATGATTTTGGTAATGATACACCAAGGGACGAGCCTGGAATTGAGAAAAAACTTGAAGAAGCTTTCAAATTCATGCTTGAAATAGATCCCAGAACCCACAAGCAGATCATATCTGCTTTGGACTATGAAAAATTAATTGATTGGATGACCTTTTATTTCACCAATGACTTTTCAATACCCCAAATTTCAAAGCCCATTAAATCCGTTAATACTGCAAAGGGTAATGTCATCTATACCTTTTTACTCTTTTTTAAATCAGAGTATCCGGGACATGTTCGCCCGGACAGCCTTTTTGAATTTATAAAAGCTTGTTTTTATCCATATAGAAATGACAAATCGGAAAATCTGAAAAAAACCAAAAAGCCTCAATACTATGAAACCGTAAATAAATATGGAAAAAATTAGGGGCTCCGTAAAATCGTAAGAAAGGCGTAAAATTACCGAAATCCCGTATCCTAACTCGCAAAGTATAATCAAACATACTTTGCAGTGAAAAAAATATCATTTGAAGAACTACCGGAGGCGGTAGGTCTAATGCTCGAAAAGTTAGACCACCTTGAAAAAATTATTTGGTCCACTAATCAACCTATTGAAATTCAAGAGGAAAAACTTCTTTCAATTGAAGAAGCTGCTGAATTTCTCAACCTAAAGGTACCCACCATTTATTCCAAGGTCAGCCGGGGTGAGTTACCTGTAATGAAGCGATCCAAACGTCTGTATTTTTCTCGCACTGAACTTCTGGAATATCTTAAAAATGGCCGTAAAAAGTCAAACGCTGAAATAGAGCAGGAAGCCGGAGCGTATTTGTTGAACACCAAAATGGGAGGGCAAATATGAAAACTCAATTAGAAAAAGATTACTCATTTATCGAGGTCGGTAGCCCAGTAGTGCCCAGAGGTAAAAGAGAGGTTGTTTATATCATTGAGATATTAGGTGACAATATTATTACCACGAATGGCAGCTACAAAAAAGAGCAACTAAGTTCAGTTATTGAAATTGCAAGGATAATTTATCAGTTAGATAATAATAAAAATTAAGGGGGAGCTATGAGAAAACATAAACTTACCCCCGTTAATTGTTTGCATAAAGGACAAGACAAAAGTACGCATTGTCAGGCACAAAAGAAAAGGGTATTTGAAGCCCTTTACAGACAGCACAAAACTATTTTAATGGTGTTTGTTGAAACAGGCATTTTGAGGGCTAATATTTGCCGTTACGTTGCTCAATGGGAAAAACAGAACTGTATTAGAATAGTACGGAAAGGCATTTGCCCAATTTCAAAACACCGTGCAGGGTTCTACACCGTCAAACCCGAATTATACCAGGCTATTGTTAAACCCTCATATACTGTTAGGCCATGAAACTAAACCCCGTATTTGATGACCTTAGCAACCCTGCGACGATCTTAAACCATTTTGATAAACTGAAAAAGACCATTGAAGCTGAACAGAAAGAGAATCAAAACCCTTTTCCGGTTGACGTATTCCCGAAGGCCGTACAGGAAATAATCTCAGCCACGAATGAAAGTTTGAATTTTCCTATTGACTTTATCGGGGCGTCAATGTTATACGCTGTCTCTGTATCAATAGGTAACACCCATAAAGTTGAAATAAAGAATGGGTGGCAAGAAAATGCGGTTTTGTACTTTTCCCTTGTTGGACGTGCAGGAACGAATAAAAGCCACCCAATGAGTTTTGCTATAAAACCAATTGAGCAACGGGATATCCTGAAATTTCAGAAATACCAAAAGGAGAAACAGGAATACAATACTACGATAAGCCTTATGAAAAATGAAAGGGATCATCAAGGGTATAAAGAACCGGTAAAACCAGTTTGGGAACAGCATTTAGTTTCCGATTTTACACCCGAAGCCCTTACAGATGTTCATAAAATTAATAAAAGAGGGATTGGCGTTTATGCAGATGAAATGGCAAGTTGGTATAAGAATTTCAACCGATACAACAAAGGGAGCGAAGAACAATTTTGGTTAAGTAATTGGAGTGGTAAACCGATCAGGATTAACCGTAAAACAAGTGATCCGTTATTTATACCGCTACCTTTTATTTCAGTTGCAGGAACTATCCAACCTGGGGTACTTAATGAGTTGGCAGAGAACAGAACTGAGAACGGATTTTTAGATAGGTTGCTGTTTGTTGTGCCGGATGATCTAAAAAAGGAGTATTGGAGCGAAAAGGAGTTAAGCCCTGTAATAGATGAGAACTGGCATACCATTATTTCAAACCTTTTGGACCTATCAATAATTCAGGATGAAACTAACAACCCACAGCCCGAAATATTGAGGTTTACACCCGAAGCAAAGCAACTTTTATTTGAGTGGCAAAGGGAATTAACAGATCAAAGCAATAAATCAGAAAACGAGGCCATAAGTGGTATATGTGCTAAAATGGAAATGCATGCTGTCCGGTTGGCTTTATGCCTTGAAATGTTACGTTTCGCCTGTAATGAGAGCGATAAACAAGCTATTGAAATTGAAGCAGTACAAGGGGCGTTGAAATTGGTTGAGTATTTCAAAAGAACTGCTATTAAGGTTCACTCTATTATTTCAAATGCGAGTCCATTGGATAAGCTTCCTACCGATAAACAAACGCTTTACATAGCATTGCCAGACAATTTCACAACTAGCGAAGGCGTACAGGTTGCCGAAGGTATGGGAATGGCTGAACGGACTTTTAAGCGGTTTTTGTCACACAGGGAATTGTTTACCAAGCATAAAAGGGGTGAATATGAAAAACGGTATTAATCAAATGGCATTTGGCACAATTGACACAAACGGCACGAATGGCATAAAATTAAATGTCACTTGTGCCACAAATGCCACTTGTGCCATGTGCCAAACATAAATTTCAGAGGATGAATATCCATCGATATAAATTAGAAAAGGGCAGCAGAAAGTACCATTGTCCGGACTGTTACAATAAGACTTTTGTCCTTTACATCGATACTGAAACAGGAGACTATTTGCCAGAGCAGTACGGACGTTGCGACCGTGAAAGCAAATGTTCTTACCACCTTAACCCCTATTTGGACGGGTACGCAAAAATGATTTGGGACCAGGAACAAATAGTTACCGGAGTCACTAAAGTTACTGCTACAACACAAAAATATTCTGGCACCCAATCCAAACCACGTCCCAAACCTGAACCGGTATTTTTTGACTTTGATACTTTCAAACAAACATTGCAGCCCAAACGCTATGAAAGGAACAACTTTATACAAAACCTATTTTACAGGGCACAATTTCCTTTTGAAGTGGATGAGGTTACAAAGGTGATTCAATTGTACCGATTGGGAACGGTTGCAAATGGTTACAGAGCAGGGGCAAATACCTTTCCTTTTATTGATATAAGGAATAATGTCAGGGCTATTCAGGTAAAACAATTTGACGAACAGAACCACACCACAGGCACGGACTTTTTACATTCAATCATTGAGAAGCACCACATCCGGAACAATAAGCCATTGCCTGAATGGTTGGACGCCTACACAAAGCAGGTTAAACGGGTTTCCTGCTTGTTTGGTGAACACCTTTTAAGCAAATACCACAGCAACCCCATTGCCTTGGTAGAAGCACCAAAAACAGCTGTTTACGGCACTTTGTATTTTGGGTTCCCAGAAACACCCGAAAGCCTTATTTGGTTGGCAGTGTACAATAAAAGCAGTTTTTCGTTTGATAAACTGAAGGTATTGCAGGGGCGTTTTGTGTATGTATTCCCAGACTTATCAAAAGACGGTAACACCTTCAAGGAATGGGGAAGCAAAGCCAAAGAATACGAAAGGCGCTTACCGAATACCCGGTTTGTCTTTTCGGATTTACTAGAGCAGTTAGCACCGGAAAAGGATAAAAGTAAAGGCTATGACATTGCAGACTATTTGATTAAACAGGATTGGCGACAATTCAGAAAGCGGAATATTCAGGAACAACCACAACAGCTCGAACCTGAAAAACAGGAAGCACCAAATACAAAAATAGTTGATCAGCTTTCACTTTGTGAAAATGTTGAATTATCAAAAACGATACAAATCGGACCAGCTAAAAAGGAACAGACTCAAAACTGGGCCAATGATATTGTAGAACTGGAAATCCACTTTGCTAACGTTGACTTACCAAGCCAACCCGTGAAGTTGAACAGCTGCAGCACAATAATGGACTGTTCAAAATTTATTGAAAGCCACTTTGCTACCGTGAAAGAAAACAATGGAAACCGTACCTTTTTACCATATCTCAGCCGGTTAATGGAATTAAGACAATTGTTAAACAAAAAATCACATTTACAATCTGTCAAAATTCCCAGCCATTCACCACAGCAAACGGATTAATTATGAAAACAGAGATCGACCTTGGCAAGGAAAAAATCTGTTTAACAACCAAAGAACTCCACTTTGCTGAGCACTGCTGATGCAAAAATGAATGCCACTAGGCTTGTGGCCTGATACTATCCACGATTGGCAGTTGGTTCATCAGCATAATGTGTCTGGCAAATCTGTATCAATAAACGTAATTAATTCTTCGTCTGATGGATTGTCCAACTTGGAAAGCCTAATCGACTGCCTTTTCTGCATAGTTTCAAAAATGTTTCTGACTGTTCGTGCATTAGAATTGAAGTAACCTATATCAAAGCATTCCTCTAATAAATAATCAAATTTATAACTTGCACCATTTGAAAGCTTGTGCTTCATTTCAATAACCATCTGTAGAAGTATTTCCTTTAGTTCAGGTTTTGTGTAGTCATCAAAGTGGATGAAAGTAGAAAAGCGGTCTCTAAATCCAACGTTGGACGAAAGTAAATTTTCCATTTCGTTGGGATAGCCAGCAATTATTACAACTATGTTTTCTCTATTATCTTCCATAAGTTTTAGAAGTGTATCTATGACTTCCTTTCCGAAGTTATTGCCCGATTTTAGAAGCGAATACGCTTCATCTATAAATAAAACGCCATTAAGGGCTTTCTCAAAGTATTCCTTTGTTCGTGGTGCTGTATGACCAACATATTTGCCTTCAAGCTCACCACTTGTTACTTCCACTAGATGCCCACGTTTTAAAAGTCCAATCTTGTGATAAATATTACCTATCAAACGGGCTACAGTAGTTTTTCCAGTTCCAGGATTACCAGCAAAAATCATATGTAATGTGGTAGGTGAGACCGGAATGTTCCTTTTCATTTTTTCCATTCTAATTAATGCTAAGGATTGTAAAGCTGAAATCTCATTCTTTACGCTTTCCAAGCCTATGAGGTGTTTCAAATATTCTTTTTCTTCTGCTTTAGAACTTGTCTCAGTGTTACTTTCAGTATGAACTATAAAAGTTGCATTCAAAAGACGTTGTCTTTCCATGTTCAAAGAAGGAATAATTTCTTCGAAATAATCAGAGGTGGTATTTTTTATAACTTCCACCAACGAGGATATGCCAACAAAGAAATCAACACCATTATAATACTTATTGTTGTATAAGTATCTGTGGTTTGTTTCTTTTGGGTATTTTGGATCATGAACTACAATGTTGGTTTTAGAGTTAAAGAAAATTTCCCACTTATTAGGCAAAGGTTTAAAATCTCTAAACCAAGTAATTACTCTAGCTTTTTTATCAACTTTGATAAACCTGAAAAATGAACTTGCATTTTGCATTACAATGTCAATGAAGTCATAGGTTGGGACTCCTTGATTCGGAAATTCAACAAGTGAATTCAAATTTGAGAAATCGTGTTTTTCAGTTTGTCCATTTTCTTTTAAAACGACTTTAATGAACTTTAAAGATATTAGATTTGAAGGTTCCTTTACAAAATTCTCCAAAGCAACTTTTACAATATAGTTAGGGACATTCAGAGATTGGAAATGCATAGTTCTAAAGTTTTATGTTTTGTAGTGAATTTCAGTCTATAGCTAATTGGTTTGCTGAGTGGGTTTTCCGTATTTCAAATAGTAAAAAACTTTGAGTTAGTGGGTAAACAACTTTAAGAGAATTTCGTAATTTAATCGGTATTTGGCTTACCATCTTTTTTTGTAGACTACAATGCTTTAATCTTTTCTCGATAATAATCTATCAACAACCTCCTTCATTTTGAGCGTATGTAACTCCTCAAACTTCGGGTTTATAGGAGTGATTCCTGGGCTATCTAACCATAATTTGTAATTTGAAAAGAATAAAGAACTATCTTGCTCCAAATCTGTCATGTTATCCCCATTTTTTGCAACAACTGCTGCATAAAAATATACGACCCGTAAATAGTGTATGTTTTCTTTCAATTTAAATCCAACTTTATTTAGAAACATTTCGAATCCTCTCAAGCCTTCGTTTTGTCTATAATTATTCCATATAAAAAAAACATATGGCTCTAATACATAGGTTGATTCAAAATTTTCTGGAGAGTATTTCGGGCGAATTAAAGTGCTTAAATAATTAATGGTATCCTTTAAAATAGCATCCCGAAAAAAAGGAGCAGAATCTTTAAGCAAAGTTACCTTATTAGATTTTTCATCTATTTTATCTACACACGAATAAAAGATAATGTAAAGATTTATTTTATTAGTAAATTTGGGTAAGGAAAATTCCTTAGACCATCCTTCCAAAAGTTGCAATACCATTTTCTGGATTGTCGATTTCTCAAGAGGAAATGAAAATCTATTTTCAACTTGGACTGACATTTTTCGAGAATATAGGAAAATAATTTGCTGTAATAAGTAGGATATAAAGCAACTTCTATCAAAATCTTTAGCATACTCCTCGATAATATAGTCAATTATAGCAATCTTATCAGAGTTTTCGATTCCTGGGCCTGATGAGCTACCAATTCTAGTAATAATTTCCTTTACCTCGTCTTTTGGCCAGGCCGTTTTGGAGAATAAAATTTCAACATATGTCAAAATTAATTTTCTAAATTGAACTAAACTTCCATAAGACATATTGAACTGATGGATTAATCCCAAAACTTCATAGACATCTTCCTTATTCTTTAACTTCTCTAAAATCGATTTTGAGAATTCAGATTCAGAAACATTTTCATCTCTTAAATTCTTAAAAAATATTGAAAGTGATTTATTGTTAGATAAGTTCGTTCCCGAGAAATAATATAAAGCATGATTAGAATCATAGATCAAACTATTGTAAGAACTTTCTTCGCCTTTTTTCTCACAAAATAGCGCCTGCAATATGCGATACACTTTCTCACATTCGATTAGACGTTCATTAGACATATTATCTAAAACTCTTTGAAGATTAGTTGTGGCACTTGCCGTTTTATCCTGTCGTTCTTTATCGGCTGAAATTAGATCATCTAGCTTTGATTCAAAGTCCGATTTAGAGGTATTCAAATTTAGTGTTATTAGAAATTCTTTTACTCTCTCAGCTTCTTTTAATATAAGGACGCCTTGCTTATTATCCAAAAATATTTTTTTATTATTATTATTTGAAAGTACCTTCCAGACATTAATAAATTTAAATTTTAATAAACTCAAAAGAAACATGTCCCGAAAATTAACGGCTTCTTTTAAATTAAAATAATCAAAAATAAAGTGATTTAGAAACCTGTGAATATCTCTTATATTCTGCAAATAATTTACTATATCAAAGGTTAATTTTTCGTTCCATAGAATCTGTGACTCATCTTTTTCACCTGTATACTTATAGGAATTAACAGGTAGGGTATTCAATAGAAGTGTTGAAGATTCATCATTCGCTAATTTTTCATTGAGTTTATCATAAAAAATCTCATTTAAAATCCTAACATCATAAATCGGTAAAAGTAGTTCAAATTGTATAATTTTATCCAAATATTTGCTGTAGTTGTAATCATTAATTTTGCTAACTGAATTATTAATATATAATCTATCATAGGCTATGATAAAAAAGAAATTATGAAAATTTGATGTATTTCTAACAATTCTAAGCACTTCAATTACCTCTAAATTATCTAACCTGTCCAAGTCATCTATAAAAATAATTATCTTTTTATTAAGTTGCTTAATTGATGAATTTATGGAGGTATATTTACTCGAAATTTCTGATTTTTGAAAATATAGTCCCACACCTGTATTGATTATTTTCGAAATTTTGTCACCAGTAATCGACTGAAGTGAATAAGAGTATGCAGCAATTTTATTTGAAATGGAACTATCGTACCTTTCAATTGCTTCTTGTAGCGTATGAAAAAAGTCTTCTATGATTTTCCTTGTATCACCGCTAAACCATGGATTAAAATCCAAAAATATAAGGTTATTTTTTTCATTATTTGGGATAACCTCTTTTTTCAATAGATTAAAAAACGAAGTCTTTCCTGCACCCCATTCTGAACTTATTCCTATAGCGAATGATTGCTCTGCTGTAGTTGCTAATATTTTATTTATAAGTTCTGATGATTTTGAACCCCAATTGAAAAAGTCCTTATCATCATATCCCAATGGAACATCAGTAAAAAAACCATTTACATTTTCGTTAGATTTTATCTCCTTATTGAAGTATGAAATTTTAATACTTTTAATTTTATGATAAAAATATAGATATGCGAAAACTAAAGCGAAAACAATCGTTACGTCGGAATATTTAAAATTGTTGCTACCTAAATATTCATAACGTGACATATTTATAAACCTATAATTTATATAAATTAACCCTATGATTACTATAAATCCTGAAATTTCTTCTGAAAATTTATGTTTTAGAATTAGATTATTTCCAAGATATATTATAGACACAGTCCAAATTGTTATTAGTATGATTTTGTCAGTATGGGTTTCCTTAAAACGCACCAATATTGTATTTACAACATATTTATCAAAAATAGCCATTAACTCCACATGGAATACTATACTTACAGAAGCCAGTACAAAAAGGATTATACCTTTTCGTGAAAAAAAAGAGTAATACAAATCGGATAATAACTTGTTGTGATTCACGTTTCTATGTATTTTATAAGTATGCTCGAGAAAAATTAGGTTTAATGTTTTAATCTAACAATTCTCTAGAATTACTTCGAGAATTAAGGTGGATCGACTTCAAATTTATTAATATTGCTTGATATTTTCGAAGAAAGGTTATGGAATTCTCGTGTTAGACTACTATTCGATTTATAATCTCTAAATTTGGTTTAGGTCTAAATTAAACCCATTTGCTTTTAGCTCTTTTGCCAATTTTAGCTTCCAAGCTTCGTGGGAGTCGTATGGGATATACAGTATTCCAGAGAAATCAGAGGGTATTTCAACATCATTCTCATAAATTACTGCAACATGTTTACGGCCAAGTTTTCCCAAAAAGTATCCAAACTCAAGTATAACGTTTTGTCTAGCCCTCTTTTTGAGGGTGTTACCACCTTTTTTTCTCCCTTCATCATCTCCTGTCATTAGGATCACTGCGAAATCAACGTCACTATGTTTTTCAATCTGTTCGATGATCGTGTTGCTTCCAGTAGGTAATTCATTTATAATTATAGGGATAAGACCTTGTTTTTCAACGAACCTCGCAATTGAATGCTTTAATCCCTCCTCATGACCATGTACAATGAAAATTTTGGATTTTAATTCCTGAGATCCTTCACCGATTTTATTTTTACCAGGTCCCTCCTTTTTTGAAGTTGGTTTTTCTCCTTTTTGAGAATTCAATTCTATCTCCGAAAAAATGGGTTTTAACGAATCTTCTGAAAAACCAATTAATGAAAGACTATCTTTTAAATGATCTAATTTCTCCTTGTGATTTAATGATTTAATATATTCCGCAATAATAAAAGATGTTATTTGTTCCCAAATGTGATTGGATTGAATATGATTAAACAGATCTGCTAATGCAGTCAATGAATCCCCCCATTCGTGGTCAAATCCAACTGCATGATAATTTCTTTTTCCGGCTGCATATTCCACAAAATTGTCCCAATGTTCATATAAGTCTCTCTTTGCCATCACAATTTTGAACTTTCTTGATGTTAGAAAACTTCCTATCCCTAATTCAATCAAGTCTTCAAAAACAATCTTATACCTGGGTGAAATTTCTCTCATTTTACATCACTTGTTTTCCAAAATAGTAATTTCAAACTCCTTACAAATCCGCTTCTTTTGATAATATTCAGCAATGTCATACCTCCCTCCTGTTTTTTGCCAGATATCCAGTCCTCTTCCCAGGATGATTTTCCAACCATTGTCAAGTTCTATACTTCTGTCGTGTTGGACATCGTTGAACTCGTATGAAAGGTCGATTCCTATTGGTGCCAAACTATCTATCAGTTCCCCAAAGGCCCCTTTGGCATTTTCCAGGTACTCCTCGTTATTATTGGTCACTAGATGAATTCGGACTTCTTGGTCTTCATTTTTCAGTTCGGCTATCAATCTGCACAATTCGATGAAGTTCCGCATTTGATAAGGTAATCTGATATAAGGGTCTTTGATGGTGACATGGGTGGCTCCCACCAAATAATCACCAAATAAGCCTTTATAACTTATATTGGTCTGATTATCCCTTATGGTCTGGTGAAGCCCCGCCAAAGCCTTCGTAGAGGGGTCTTCAGGAAGTCTTGCTTCAGGTTGAGGAGTTTCCTTGATCTCGGTCTGTTTTTCAATACCCAATTTAGGGTCTCCATATTCCAGTACCTCCAAAGCCTCAATCTTATGGACTTTCCCATCGTTTGAAATATATTCAAAATTGACCACCTCATCATTGAAGGTTTCATCCATTTTACGGAGTTGGTCCTTTACCCTTTTTCTTCCCTCGATGGCAAAGTCTAAAAGTTCTTTAATTTGAATCGGATCCACGATTCCATGGGGATAGATCACTTTAACCAAACCGGAAAAAGTCTTCTCAATAGCGGTCTTATCCCTAGTGGTGATGGTGGAGGATAATTCAAAATAGGGTTTGTAATCCTGAGAATGATCTTGTTTCCGTAGTTGTTTCAGAATTTCAGCCAAGTAGTCTACAATAAATCCATAGTCAGACGTGAACATTTCGTTCCTCAATTTTTTCACCTCCCAACCGGGAAGATAACAATGGATTCTGTCCAAAAAGGCGGTATCGTAATAATCCTTTGGTAGCGCATCAAACAAATCCGTATGGGTCAACATGTGTGGGACTGAATGGTCAGTATTTCCCACAAAGACCATGGATGCTTCAGCTTGGTATACATTGGTTCCTCTGGAGAAGGATTTGTTAGCCATGTAGTTTTTCATGATATCCACCAATCCTCTGTCTGCTTTCTTGGTTTTACCTGCAAACTCATCATAAGCCACCACATCCCAATACCCTACCAATCCAATTTCCCCATTGGAATTATTGACAAACAATTTGGCTTTGGAAACCTCTCCACCTGATATCAGGATACCGTGGGGTGACAATTCCGAAAATACATGGGATTTTCCTGTTCCTTTGGGTCCCAATTCAATCAAATTATAATTGTTCTCGGCAAATGGAATCAGTCTGGTCAACGCCATCAATTTGGACCGAAATGTAAATTCATCAGGGTTCAGTCCGATTGATTGCATCAGCAGGTCAACCCATTCGTCTTTGGTGAATTGACTTCTCAATACTCTGTATTCATCCAAATCTGCTTTGGATACCTGAATCAGTTTGATGGTCTCAATTACCCACGGTAACGTGTTCCTCTCTTCTGAAGGAACATAATCTATCGTTATCAATGACCATACACCTTCAGATAACAATTTTGGATATTGCTTTACCAATTCATCCCTGACAGGAACTTTGTTCAACCCCAAATTGGCAAAACTCGCCTCATACCTATCCTCTTTATCATTCAATTTAACGGATAGTTTGTCTATAATCCGGTGTGAACCTTTCTCTCTGATTGTGGATTTGATGACCTGTGCTTCATCCCTATGGACAAAGTGTTTGGCAATGATCTGCTTTGTCGTTTCTATCCCTTCTTGGATGGTAGCTTCATCATCGGTGGCACAATATTGCCCCAGTAGATACTCCAATACAAAGGTCGGAACACTTGCATTTCCTTTGACCAGACTGGTTAAGTCCTTTCGGACTACTTTACCTCCAAAATGTTTATTGATTAAAACATCTAGTTCTTTCATACTTCCTTTATTTTAGAAAAAGTCATCAAAATCATTATCCATTCCTAATTTTAGCGTGTATGGAAATTTGAAAATGATATTCCACTTATTGGTTCCTTCCACCTTTTCTTCAATGACCAAAAAGGTATTTGAACTGTTTTTTTGACTAGTGGAAATAGTAAATTTCTTGACCACTTCCCTCTCTTCTGCTCTCTTGGATTCGGAATCGAAAGTATATGGAATCACATCACTGATTATCTTCTTATTGGCTTCATCACCCTCTATTATGGCAAAATAGGACTTGATACTTCTTGCTAGGACTGTATCGGTTACAGGTTGTTCCTGATAAAATTTGATGGTATGGATATTTGTAGTAATTCTATTGTTCGTCTTGTTCAGCACATCAATATCCACTTTGGAGATGGTATCCACCCGTTTTTTGGCTACAAATAATACTGGCACCACCACCTCTTGAAGTGTGGCACCACCATGGACAAACCTACTTCCACTTCCTTGTTTTCTAAGTCTGTTGATACCTTTTGGAATCAGTACATCTACATCTGATTTGATGCTTAATGATTCGGCTGAGAATTTTGTCACATTGTTATTGTAGGTCAGGTTCCTACCCAGAACAAATCTTCTATTATCCCGGATCACTTCACCCTGTACATTGGCATCAGAAAAATCACTCTCTTCCAATACTTCATTCTGATATATAAAACCATGGTCAGACGTAATCACCACATGGTTTCCGTTCATATTGGTAATCTTTCTGACCAACTCCAACAAGAAGTTGATTTCATCCCTTGAAGCCTCAATCACCTTGTCCTCTTGGGTCTTATCATCTCCTAATTTATCGATCCTGTTATGATAAACATATATAAGGTCATGTTCTTGAACCATTTGTTTGGCATCATCACTTTTTGAGGCCATTTTCATCAGGTCTTCTGCCAGTATCGTTGTTGCCCTTACTTTGGAATGTTCTTCAAGTACTTTTTTCCTGGGTTGGCTTCCTTTGGTACTTTTACCATCTATAAGAATTTCATCACCTTCCCCAAAACTCAACGTCTTATGGGGTAAAAGTGAAGCCATCCCCAATTGGGTGTAGGAGGGCAATCCGGTAACCTGATATCCCAATTTGGAAGAGAACCTACTTTGGGATTGGAAGGACTCATGCAGGGAAATACCACATTCATACCGTAGCGCATCTGAAATGACCACAAATACCTTTATCTTCTTCTCCAGATAGGGAGCTTTGATATCTCTTTTGAAAAACATTTTTTGGGAATTTACCCCAAAGTACCAGTCCTTTTCCCTGTCTATGACTTCCTGCCATTTTTCACTCAGTTTCAGCAACCAAGTATTAGAATACATTTTGTGGATTCGCTGATAAAGGGCATTGAGGGCGTTATTCTGACTGGTTTCCCTGTAATTCTGAAGGAACAAGCGGTAGTTCTGATCCATCAGATACCACATTTCAGTATATTGTCTGAACCCATCATCATAGTCCCTGATTTTGATGTCAAGGTTTCTTTTGATTTGTTCAACCAACTGTGCGGCATAGTAAAGGGTATCATAAAATGGACGGTATCTTGGATACCAGAACTTCGATTCCCTGATTTTTATATAGTATTCGACTTTGTCCAGTGACAGGGTCTCATTGCGGATATGATGGGCAAGTTCCTGTATGGTTTTTTGATCGATCTCTTCAAATACATCTTCCTGAATCAGGTCTTCTACTGGATACTTATTCAAAAGGGTATTGATATTTAAGTCCCCTTTAACCCTTTTCGAAAGTAACTTAAAAGTTTCCTCAAATGACCTTGTATCCTTCCAATTAGACAGCAGGACTTTGGCGGAGTTATTTACAAGGGCTTTTCCTGACAGGGGGTGAAAACTCTTTTGGAAGGATTCTAAAAGTAAGTCATAAATAGAAGGTTTAGTGGACTTATAATTGAAATGATTTTCAACCATCGCCCAGAAAGGTTCCTTGAGACCAAATCTTACCAACTCCTTGTTGATTGTCTCTTCCTTGCCATTCAAAAATCCTTGGGTATAAGCTTTGACCATTCCTTCGATAGACAATTCTTCGTCTCCCAATACCAGTTGCAATAATTTAAGAGTCAATTCTGATTCCGATTCCTTTCCCTCAATCTGTTGCTTTAGTTTTTGGATTCGTTCCTTACTCTTAAAGAATTCAATATGTCGCTGCACCCAATTTTTAAGGGCAAAAGGAAGGTCAAGTTCCTGAATGATCATGGCTTCTTGGTCGGTATGGAACACTTGGTGACTCAGTTCTATATCCAACAACCAATTGTTCTCATTTTCCGGTTTTGGGAATGGGGCAAAAAGTAGAAATTTCTGTTTAGGGTGTAAGATTAAAAGTTCATGTTTCAGTAAGAACTCATTGTTGTTCACTTTCCGCTTCTCTATATCGGGAAGTGAAAGGGATTCAAAATCCACCTGAAAATCCCTCTCCCCATCATACCAGATAATGATACGATGTTTGGAAAATAACCTGTTTAAACTTTCTTCAATCTTATTCATATTCTTCTTTATCCTCTTTCGAGAATTGTCGAAATTAAATTTAAATGGAATTCCGAATTTTCATTCATTCAATTATTCTTCTGGAAGCATAAACTTTAGAAACAGAAAATCGGCTTTTTGGTCTTCCTTCTCAAATTTCAAACCCCATCGTCTCTCAATAAAATCAACCAACTTAATTCCTCTGTCTAAAATACTTTCGGGGTTCCAGTCTTTATACTCTGAAACTTCAATTTCTGAGTGAGACCCATTAGAATATCCTTCCCTTATCTTTTCCCCTCTTTCATTATATTTCGATGATTTTTTATTTACAAAACAATCGTTTTGTAAACTTGAGTTGATACTTCTAGATAGTGGAAGTAAGTTACCTAATGTCCCTTGAAGAAATTTTAATTGGATATCATCATACCCATCAAAGGCTTCCTTCCAACAATCATACAATGGAGTTTGGGGATATATATGTTCTATAGATATTTTATCCTTGTCACTTTTTACAAATAACTTCCAATCAAATTTTTGACTACCTCTTACATATACTTTCTCCATTTCATATTCATAGAGAAAATATCTTAATCCGTTCCATGAATAGAACCCACCACCGCTCTTAAACTTCCGTTCAATGAATTTTTGGAAGAAGGTATATTCAAAAAACTTTTCTTTTGAACTTTCAATGTTATAAAAGCAAAAGTTCATTCTGTCATTTAACCTATCAATTATTTGATTTACAGTTAGTTCTCCATTTCTTAGTTGCCTAGAGGCTCTGTAGAATTCACTATTTCGATAGGAAGAAATTGCTCTACTAAGTCTAAAACCGATGAAAATGAATCTTTCGATTTCGATCAAAAGTTTAACCCTCTGTGTAGATTCGATAGTATTATTTAAGAACGAAGCGGTAACCAAAGGTCTAAAGTAAATTATACCAAGACGATTGAGACGGTCAATCCAAAGACTTTCCCCCTTTGTTAAATCTGGATTATTTAGAGGATTATGCGTATTGTACCAATGAACAGCAGCTGATTTAAGACTGTTAACATAATCTTCTATTTCTTTTGGAGCCAATTTAGACCTTAGAACAAAAGAATCTTCAAAACCATTTTCATCGACCTCTTCCAGTTCAGTAGCTCCATCCTCTTTTATCTCTTCAAATTCCTGTATTGAATTTACTTTAACCTCGGATTTATTGTAGATGTTTTGAGGTGTAAATTTTTGCTCAAGTAGGAACCTGATGTAGTCATCCCCTTTTTCTCTAGTGTATTGAAAGTACATGATCCAATGTGCCACCAAAAAGTCATCGTCATTTAACGGGTTTTGCTTATTTCTTCCAAGTTGATAGTATACTTCCTTCCATGCATCGTTAATTGTATTCCTTAAAGATACTCTCTCATCTTCTTTAATCTCGTCATCATCGTAAAGTGTAGTTAGATATATCAATCGATTTTTCAGTAATTCAAGGTTAGACAATTTCTTTCCTCTATTATTCATGGTTTCAAAAGCCACGAAAACATCAAAATCGTCACTGATTTCATATACATTAAACATAAGATTTTGAGTGACTTTTTTGAATAGCATTTCTATTTCCCCAAAGCCAAACTTTTCATAGTAATTCCGAAGGTTTTCAAAAAAGAAGTTTTTTGAATTTTCTAGGTTAAGGGTATAAAATGTTTCTTGAATTGTTCCGCTATCTGGTTCCTGAAAAATCCTATGTCTGAGGAATCTAAAACTTGGATTATCAACTTCGTACCCAAATTTATATGTCCTAATTAGAAAGTGAGGTGGTTTTTCAATGACCAAGTATTCCTCTTTAATTGACTTCAAGCTAAAAGATCCCAGATAAATATCAGCATCTGGCTTGTCCTTATTGATATCTAAGGTTCTTAAAAGCTCTGATATCGCTTGGATGAATATTACAAAGGTTGTCAGTCTTTGTTGCCCATCAACAATATGGAAAGGTTTATAACCCCTATCTTCTAAAAGCCAGTTTTCATCATTCCAAAGAGACCAGACTTTCTTATCAACCTTCTTTAAGGAAAGTAAACCAGTATAATGAACCCTATGCAACGGGAGATTTACAATATCCTCCCAAAAGTCCTTAAGTTGTCTTGTTGTCCAAGCATAGCCTCTTTGATAATCGGGGATTTTAAAAATTCTATCTTTAAAAATACTCTTAAGGGATTCTAGTTCTTGCATTTCAAACAATTTAGCTCTAACAATTTTAACTGATTTATCAAATTTGAATTCGACTACCTAATTAAGCTCGTATCTATCCAATCAAACTTCTTCACCTTATCCTTGGTCCTCTTGTCATTCAGACCAGGGACTTCGCTGACCGCTTTTCCAAACTTGTTATAATTCACCAATACCCCATCATCCAAGTCTATTGGAATACGTTCTGTGGCGAGAGGGTATAGGATATCCGTTTCGTACTGACGGCAGTCGGCTATCATCTCATCCAGTTTATTGATATCCTTTCTAGCTTTATTCTGCTCAGCAGGATTACCATTTACTTCAATGTGTAGGAGGTTTTTACGGTGGGCTTGAAGTTTTTCTATAAACTCCCTGAGGTAATTGTTCAGTATTCTATTTAGAGTATCAGGCGTATATCGATGCATGTAAATCAGGACATTGAAATGTCCTTTTGGAGAAGAGAAGGACCAGTAAATTGGTCTTTTCTTATATCTCTTGATATGGTCTTTGTAGAAGTCCTTGACAAAGTATTTTCGGATATCTTTCCCCAGACAATCTTCTACAAAGGCGAGATTCTTTCTAAAGTTTTTCTCTCCAAAACTTGCCTTTAAAAATTCATGAAATCGGGAAACAATATCATCCTCAAACCACACATCATCCAGGACAGGGATAATATTATCTTCATCAGGAAGAAATAAATACTCTGTTTCAGACTTATCAATTTTTTTCCAATATTCTTTTAATATTTCTCCTTGATTGGCAAGTATTAATCCTTCCTTTTCTAAGGAGTATCTACCAAACAAACAGCCCATTGAATAGGAAACAAATTGGGCAAAAACTTCATGATTTTTAAAAATTAGTTTTCCATTTTTGATACTAGTTTCATCTTTAAGAATTGTAACCTCTTCCAGGGGAACACTTGAAGATAACTCTCCTTTTAAACCATAAATCTCCACATACTGACGGTTTAGTTCCTCTTCATTTTTGTGAAGTTGTTTGAATTTATTGTGCCAGAATTGTTTGAAGAGGTCGTAAGATTCTTCAAGGTCATTACCATTTAGGTGGATAATTTCATTTCTCTGGAAATCCATTGAATTTTCACGTGAGTTCCATTCCAGCTTTGATATTTCAATGCATTCTTTAACAATTTCTTCAGCATTATTATTTGGAATAAATGGAAGCTTACCAATTGGTCCTTCATGATAATCTAATGTAGGTGACAATACTAATAAAAGCTTATTAACTACCTTACTATTTAAAAATCCGCAAACCTGATAGAAATCCTCTTTATTTTTAGGGAAAAGGGTAGAACCTTTGGTTTCAAATAAATAAGATTTAGGAGAATAACGAAAAGAAGCTGACCCCGATGAAATAGTTGACCATGTAAACCCTTCTTTAAAATAATACGCCTGATTTTGAGGTCTTGACCGCAATTTACCATTATCATCACGATAGTTTTTTAAAGTTTCTCCATTATTTTCCCAATTAACTACGTACTGATTATTTCCATACCATTTTCTGAACTCGCCCCCTTTGTTAATAGGGATCCATTTTTGTGAAAACTCTATAATTTCAACTTCATGCCAATTTCTTAAAAAATAATCATTGTTTCCTGTTGCCAAACCTTGTTTAGGCGGAGCAACTTCTTTAATACTCAATCCTGAGGTAAAGGATTTTAATAAACCGTCGCTTAGCCAATAACCAATTGAACTCCCAGGTATTGATTTGAATTTTTCTTGATTAATTTGAAATAAGCCATAAGTTTTCTGTAAAAAAAGATTTTCAATTTTATCTACGCTTCTAACTTTTACATGATTTTCAAAAAGTCGTCTATAAATACCATCTGCCTTTTTACCAATTTTTTTAATTAAAGTAAATGTAACGGAGCCAAAATCTGAACCAAAAATTCCTCTGCCTAAATGGATTAATGAATCGATTTGGAACGTTTTGATTATTTCTTTTCTATATTGTTCAAATGATGATAAGAACATCCAAGAAGGAAGATTAATCATAGATACTAAACCATTGTCTAAAACTTGATAATTGGCTCTTTCCATAAAACATACCATTAAATCGGATCTACTTTTTGGGTAATTATCTTTTAACCAGATACTTAAAATCATATTCATCTTACTTTCGCCCATATAAGGTGGATTATCTACCACGCAATGGTATTTGCGGGATAAAAGTGTTAAATGATTTATAGACTGAATCAATTTTTCAATTTTTGGTCTTAAAAAGATATTTGAATCATCAAGTTTTGATTGGAGGGAGTTTATGGTTTGTTTTAGGATATAGGTATCAGTACGGGGTTGAATTAGAGAACCAAAATTGGTCGCCTGCTTCATAGTTATGAGGTCATGAAGTAAGCTATCGGAAATTGTAATTCCTTCATCATCAAAAATAGGTTTAATCTCCTCTTCGGGAATTTTTAAGTCTTGGAAACAAAGGATATTGGGTTTGACCTCTCTTTTGAAAAATCTTCGATGATAAGACCTTGCCTTCATCATCAAGGCAAAACCAGCTAATTGAGATGCTCTTTCATCGATTTCAAATCCATAGAGATTTTTTTCTATGATAAGTTGGGGAATTTCACTGCTTGTATATCCTTCTTCCTCATAAATTTTACTGAACAGTTCGAAGGCGTAAACCAAGATATGTCCACTACCAGAGGCTTGGTCTAATAGCGTGATTTCTTCTACTGAATTTACTTTTAGGTAGTCATTTGATAGTGAAGATGGACTCTCTATGTAATAGGGCATAAAGTCCCTAAGTTTGGAATTTGGTCTGTTCTGTAACCACAATTTACCAAGGGTATTCTGCACCATATATTCCACTATCCACCTTGGAGTAAAAAGTTGGGTTGCAGCAGGGATATCTTCCTTTTTGACTTTTTCTCCTGAGGCGAAAACCTCATCTTTCTTTTCAGAAATATAAAATTGGTACAACCAACCGATTATTTCCACTTCCTGACAATCCTCATCAGACATCCCATTAAGTATATCCTTTATGATACTGAATGGTGAATTCAAGTCATCGGGAAGAAGTAATTCTGTGTAGTCATTGATTCTTTCAAATAGAAATGGGAATACACTACTCAGATGGTTACAGGAAGCCACCAATAAGATTCGGTAAGCATCATTATCAGGATTGACTGAGGGAATCCTTCCATCTAAGATATCCATCACCTCTTTTTTAGTTACTGCAAGTTCATCAGGAAGATGTCCAGCATGTGCTTCATCCAGCATCTGTGGACTGATGCCGGATACCGGAGTAAGGACATTTACCCCTATGGGTTGGAACCCCTTTACATCCATAAACCTCAATGCAACCAATCTATTGAACCAGGTGTAGGCTACCTTATCCACCAAGGCTTGTTTCCCAATGGATTCCAGTTCATCATTCAATCTTTGAAGCGTTTCAGCTTTTGTTCTTAAAGTGGATGAATCATGGTAAAGGACATAATCCAATTTGGAGGATACCTGTTCTAAAAGTTTTCTTCTCGCTTCCTGTGCGAATTTCTTGAGGTTATTGGTGTTCATTCTACTAGGTTAAAACATGCTTAAACAATATTTGGAATTAATTTAAGGTAATTTTCTTATTGAGATGGATTTGTTCAATCATCACTTTTTTAAGGGAATCGATATACTCTTCTACATCGGCTTCGGAATTCAACTGACCTTTGGCAGTCCTTACCTTTTCCTCTACCTCCTTGATATTGATAAAATGATCCACGGGTGCCGTTTCCGGAGTACCGGGTTCAGGAGGATTGGACTTGGCCTTACTTTTAGCCAGTATGTTTCCGATTTTATTGAGTTGCTCGGTATATAGATTTCCCAATCGATCCCTGTCCACTTTAAGGTTGGCGATATAGTTTTGATTTTTCGCTCTGGAAATGATCTCCCTAAACGGTGCCAGAATTTCCTCCTGTTGGGAGAGATTAAGTTCAGCAAAATCTTCCTGCCCCTGTATCTGAGTTATTCTTTCCTTAGCAGATTCAGTAGTAATATCCTTTTCCTCTTTGATTTTACTAATCAATCTTGCTTCAAGAGCGTCCATGGAATCCTTAGCCCTGCGTATAATGTCCCCCTTGTACGGGGCTTGATCTTCCCTGACCTCAGATAGAAAACCTCGTTCCTGTGTATCTACATAATCGAAGTTTGCCTGATTGCCCTGAAGGAATTGTAACAACCTGTCGAAAATTTTCTTCTGTTCCCCGTTCCAGAATTGACGGATAGGGTCTAGGATATTCTCCTTATCATCCAATAATTCGTCTTCAAAATCTTTAGATTTGGTCAGTAATTCGGCATAATCCATTTTCCCCAAACTTCTAAGCAGAATGGCAAGATTATCCATCGATGATAGGAATGGGTATTGCGTGCTTTGGGACAAATATCCCCCAATTTCCAGTTCTAGTTCCTTGGTTTTTTCCTTAAATAGTCTCGCCACATCTTTGGCTTCAGTAGCGGTATTGGTCTCATCAAAGGATTCCAAGTGAATCTCCTTGAGCCGATTGATTTGGGCTGCATTAAATTCGATTTGGGGTTCCAAAAGGGTATTGCCCCAAAGTCTGTTGTTGTTTAAGGTCTCCAAGAAATCGTTTTCTTCCAAGGAGTTGGAATCCTGTTTGGCTTCTATCTTGCCTCTCTTGAATAACTGAGCCACAATACACCAAATCGCCATTTGAGTCCAACCATACGGTCTCTTGGAGAAGTGGTCTCTAAGGTCAATTAAAGTGGTTCTATCATGTTGTAATTTCCTTCTTTCGATAAAGTTGGATATCTCCCTCTCAGGTGCGGACAAAGTCGCTTCATTTCCATCAAACAATCCATACTGACCGCTCCTCATAATTAATCGGAGTTGATTTTCATCCAGATTTGCGGACCCTAACAAAGCCAGTTTACTGTAAGCGACTTTTATCATATCCTGAGCCACTTCCAGGACCTTGTACCTACCATCTGAACTGGTTCCGGTATTGTGTTCTTTCCCTGCCAAGAAGAAGTTCGCTTTAGCCAATAAACCATTGAGGTTATTTTCCAGTAATCTCTTCCTTTCCCGGTTCTGCTGACCCTTTTCCGCTAGTATCCTGATAATGTTGTCATCATTGGAGAGCGACCTGTTCTGCATGATATACTTATCCGTCTTCAGAGCCATTCTTACTTCCAAAATCAATCGCTTATCCTCAGGTAATTTCAACACCATCATTCCAGAGTCAGCCAATGTTGAACTTGCCAATTGACTGTATTCATTGTAATTATTGGCATTGGGGGTGATGATTTCGATTTTCAGTTCTTTGTCCCTGCCAAACATATCCCCATCAATCTTTCTGGCAAAATCAAATTCCTGTTTGTTCTCGATGTATCTGATTTTTGAATCCTTGATTATCCCATCAAAAATTAATTCACTTAACAATTGGGAAACCTGTATTTCATCGATTTGGGTGTTCTTGATTTCTTCCTCAATGTCCTTTTCTGCATTTGTCAAGAACTCATACACTTCTCCTTTTCTTTGGATATAGGTCTGCTGTTCCAATAAATTAAGCGCACGTTCTATTTCTTCATGGTGTTTGGTAGGATTGGCATCCATAGAATCTAACAATAGTACACTGACATTTCTGGAGGTAGTTTTGAAGTTGTCATAATATTTCACCAAGAATAATACCTTCAATACTTTCAGGGCAAAAGGATGGCCACTCAGTTGGTTTTCGGCAACGATGATGGAATTTTGTGTTTCGGTTCTCAATGATGCCCTGATTCCCTCAAACATACGGTCAAATGAAACAAGCCCATCCAAACCACTGAAAGATGCATTTTTCAATACCTCTTGGAATACGCCCAACATTGACCTTTCACCTACAGACTGGTGTTTACCTTGAAAAGCATTATGTCTTGATAGGGCTTTGATACATTGCTGGAATAAGTCAAATTGATAAGGGATAAATGGGTATTTGTTGACAAAATCCTTCTCATCCCTATATCCCTTAAACTGCATTCCTGTTTCGGAAAAAGACAGGAGGGTTTTCAGGTTGTCACCTTCTTTTCTGAAAAGTTGGATCAGGGTTTCAGTGCCTGAGTCATCTTTTTCCAATAGTCTCTTTTCAATCACCTCATCCACGTTCGCTGAGGTAAGTGGTAGCCTGACCCTAAATCTTCCCTGAATTTTAGAAAAGTCATCCGATTGGATACCGGAATCATCACCAACCAAACTTTCCAAGTCTTCCTGAGAGGTGACAATTACCCATGCATTCCCCTGACATTTGGTGTTCAGGGATTCTGCAATGGTCTGAAGGTTCAGCATCAATTTGGTGTTCTCAGCGATATACTGACCTACCTCATCCACAAAGAAATTCAGTCTGAAATTTGGTCCATTGGACTTGATGTAGGCGTTGACTTTTAATGCAAAATCCTCAATGGAAAAGACCTGGGTCTCTCTGTATTCTTTAAGGAGGGTTTCGTACTTGGAGGCAGGTTCATCAAAAATTAACCCACATGCCACGGCTACTGCATCATTGACTCTTCTGGATGGATAATCCATCCTACCATCTCTCCATTGTTTCCCAAAGGAGACTTCAAATTGTTCTTTGAAAAGGTCGTATTTCCCTTCTTTGGTAAGGTACATTTCAAAGTTGGCGATAAAGGCTCTGAATCCATAATAGCCTAAATGATCGTAGAAAACCTTGTAAAAAACCTGAAGGATGGCATTGGACTCAGTCTTGTTTGTAATCTGAGCTTGTTGGTCAATATTGAAAAGTATGCTCTCTGATTTATACTTTTTGGTACTGCTCAGAATATCTCCCCTAAGTTTGGGATCGTCTGAAATCTTGCTTGCAAACAACTCACCCAAGTGGTCTCCATTTAGGGATTTATTCTCCAAAACATAACTGAGAATTTTGAGAAGGTGGGATTTACCTGACCCAAAAAAACCGGAGATCCAAACACCATTGATGTTTTCCGAATCAATGTAGGATTCAAAAAAATCTGCCAGTTTCTTGGCGACTTCTCTGGTCACAACATATTCATCTACTTCCTGATAGACGTGGTCAGAATCATCAGCTTTGATAACAGTTTCTATCGGTCTGGAAAAATTCTTTCTAAAAAGGTCTTTAAATGCGGTCATATCTTAAAATTATCAATATTAAATGCCCTGTAATAATTGTCATCCATTAACTGTCCAAAAAGATTCAATGACTTTCCATTATAGACTCCCGGAAAGAACATCAAAGTAGGGATGTCATTCATCGCCACTTGGATATTGTTGAGTACATTATGGGATCTGATAAATGGATATACCGCCCCAACTCCCTTTATGATAAAGACATGAGGTTTGGCTTTATTTTTAAGTTCTACCAACCGTGGAATGAACCGCTCATGAATATTCAGCATGGACTGAAGCGTCTCTTTGAAGTAATCCTTGTCACTATCTTCCTCAATATAAAAAACATCATCCAAGCCTACATATTCATCCAACAGCTTGATGGACAGTTCAAACAAATCCACTATCAACGGTTTTATTCCCTTTGCCAGAAGTTTTTTATTGAGGTTATTTATCTCAACTTCCAATGGATTAGAGGAAGTGACATCATAAGGAGCAATCCAAAAAGGAATTTCACCACCCAATGCATCCATTTTTAGGAAACTCTCACTGCTTACCACCTGAAAAATGTGGGCAAACTTTTTATGTAAAATTTCACTTTCTGTCATAGCGATTTGATTTTTGCGTCGGAGTACAAAAAGACCTTCAGGTCATTTGGGTTGGATTCGAAAATCAGTCTTTCCAATCTTTCATCCACCAAAGGAGTATTGATTTTTCTCTCTTTGACCGAATTGATCAATTCTGACTGTTCCAATACCTTCCATAATACCTGAACCACTTTTTTTCTAGTTGAATCAGCCAATGATTCTAATTCAGGATGGTCTATGGATTTTCTACTGACAAAAGCATTGATATCCCTATCTGTCAGTTCGTAATCGAAGACCATGGTTTTTTCCAACATCACTTCCGTCACAAATTCATGAAAAAACCTATAATAGCGAGCAAATCCCAATAAACAAAGTTGTTTTTGCTCATGGGGGTTACCTTCCGCCAATAAATCGAGTTCCTCCCTGGAAAATTGCTTAAATCTTCTGAGAAATTCCTGAAATTTCCTCTTACTGGTAGCACCTCTAGGATCAGACAAATCCTTTGGTGAGAGGTCATCCAAGGAGAGTTTTTCATCCTTTAATTTTTGGGCAAGAATAATAGATTCCCGTACTTTCAGGGACAATGCTGTAAATGAAAACTTGTATTGATGTGGTTCTTTATTAAAAAATTCAGATTTATTGAAATTTTTAATCATTTAGATTTCTACGTTTATTGGATTTCTTAATTGGTAAAAGTAGCAAATATTAATTTAAGCTAAAACTGAGTAAATCTGATTAAAAAGGTTATTTCAAACTAAATTTCAGCATTTTATTTCTCAATTTGAATGAGAGTTACTCTCAACATCGTTTAGACCAAATCCATATCGAGTTAACTGGAATTCATTTTTTTTCAAATTACTCTTTCCATTTATCTATTTTAAAAGATGATTTCAATTATTTATTGTAATGTCTGTTTTTAAGCTTTTCAAAACTAACATTATAAGTCCAGCTAGAGTTAATGATTTACATATTTCTATTAATGTTTTTTTATATCCTTACTAGTTTTTTTTCAATAAAATTATGTTATCGGATCAAAAACAATATTTAATTCTGCCTGGCTGTGGTTTTTTAATAGTTAAAATATGGCTATATTGCCTCTAAGGATAAATTTTAGGGAAAATAGGGTTAAGAGTCTCTCCATATTAGAAGCAATTTGTTTTCTCCAGAATACAGAGCCAATTATCAGTTAATTCTATTGCCACCACATGACATTTCAAAATGGAAAAAAAACTGGAGTACCAATGGAAACTTAATGTAATTTTTAATGAAAGCATACGCTGCAAAATTCAAGTATGGATTCCTTTATGATCAAGAAACAGATAAGCGAATTATTCTGGCCGAGGGAAGCAAACTGACCATTACCGTTGAAAATTCCGATGTTTTAAACCAGGATCCCTACAACCATCCTTACAATCCTGAGAAGGAAGAGAAAAAGATGTCTGAACTCAAGGGGAAGGGATATAAGGAAGTCGTTATCCTCAAGGAGAAATCTAAGCCATTATTCTTTGAGATCAGTGCCGGTTTTCGATCTAAGTCGCATGAACCAATCAAATCGCTTTTTGAAGTCCAGCTATCAGAAACCTTATTCGGTGCAAGAAAAGAATTCGACAGGGACTATGACCTGATCAGTTGCCATTGTGTAGTGAGCAAATGCATATCTGAGAATCTAGAGTTCTTTGAACCCATTTATGCTTATTCATTAAATGACGCCTATTCTAAAACCTATGATTTTTATTTTCGCTTATATGGCAAACAAGCCGCTAATGCAAAGGAAAAGATTATGGAGGGCCGGAATGGAGAGAAGAACTTTTTAAAGCGACTATTGAGAAGTTCAACATCTCCTGATATTATCTTATAGTGCAATGTGTAAGTATCCCATTATATCAGGTTATGACATTCAAAGCGAACTTGGTCAAGGAGGTTTTGGCAAGGTCTATTTGGGGAAAGACAATGTATCCGGAGGGCTGGTAGCCATCAAATTTCTTAAAAATGAAAATCCTGACTCTATCAAGAACCTTATCAATGAGATCCAACTTATTGATTCCTTCGACCACCCCAATATTGTCAAATACCGCACCCACATCAAAAACGGAGAAAGCCTTTGCTTTGTCATGGACTTCTGCGACAAGGGCAATCTCTATCAGGCCATGGCTGGCACTAGCTTGGAACAAAAAATACAATGGATCATAACAGTTACCAAGACCATTGCTCAGCTCCATGAACGAGGGGTTTACCATAACGACCTGAAACCGGGGAACCTGTTAATTAGCAAATCCGGTACCTTGAAAATCAGTGATTTTGGTTGCGCCAATCTCTCATGGGGTACAAGGGTGTTTCTTCCTCCTGAAATGCTGATCGACCAATATCCTTCACAAGATGATCCGAGAAGGGACATTTATGCATTAGGTGTGACACTACTGGAATTGATAACAGGCAATAATCCATTTTCAGGACTTACAAACGAACAGATTTTCCATAAACATCTTTTCGGTGACATCATTCAGGGGGATGTACCACAATGGTTGCAGGAAGTGATTTTGAAAGCGATCCATCGTATTCCTGAGCTACGGTTTCAGAATGCATCAGATTTCGCTGAAGCAATGTCTGCAAAACATGTTCCTTCAGTTCTGAACAGGCGCAAGTTAATTGCCGGAAACATCAGCCAGAAAATTTCCAAGCTTATTGCACAAAAGAAATGGGTAAAAGCATCCGGCCTGGTAGAAGAAGGTTTGGAAAACTACCAGGATGATGTGTCCATTTGTAAAGCTGCAGGCTCATACTACCTCAATCGCAATCAGATAGACAAAGCACAGCCAATTTTTTTGAAAGCACTTTCTCTCAATCCAAGAATTGACGTTCAAAAAGAACTGGGTATTTGTCAATTGGAACTCGGAAATTATCCGCAGGCAATTAGCTTGATAAACGATCACCTTTCCAGAAGTGGATTGGACAAGGAAGCCTATAACATTTTGATAAGGTGTTACTATGAAACATCTAGGTATGAATATGCCATCCAATTATGTGATCAGCTTCTTGCCAATAAGAATTTAAGATTTCGATTCCTTTACAACAATCGACTCATTTGCAAGATCCTATTGGGTATAAAAGAATTTGCTGAATTTGAAAATTCAAGCAACCCTTTCATCGCTTACAATCTGGCCTTGCTTCAACCTCAAAGTGAGTTTTACAATGATGAGAAGGGGCCAAATCTGAAATCAAAATTGCTTTTCCAGGAAGTGAGGAATGAAAGCCTGAAAGATGACATGAATAGGTTTTGGCTGGACAATTTAGATCGCAATAATCAAAAAGAAGTAAACAAGGCTATAGCAACAATCGGCAGGACCGGCTATCAAAATGATATTGAGTTTGGTAATTCAAAAGTAAGCCGTAAACATGCAGTAATTATCAATCAAAAAAATGACCTATGGATTTATGATCTTAATAGTACAGGAATTTGGGTAGATGGGATCCGGGTAAAAAAGCGTGCCCCATTGCTTTATAATTCAAAAATTGAGTTTAATGGATTTTTTGGGAGATTTATATACTCTTTGGACAAAGTTGTATGATAAATCCGTTTGAAGCAAATTCTAATAATGAAATGATTTTTTTCAGTTGGAAATTCTATTTTCTGACCACAAAAAAACTTACAAATCATTTATGGAAAAGCGAGAGAAAGATGATTTTTATTTGTTACTGAACAACAGGTTGAGAGATTTACTTTTTGGGCTCAATGTTATCTAAACTCTCTAAAAAACAGACTCAAACCCAATAAGTATTTCTCTAGTATTCTTGCAACTGCGTTTTCATAATTTGCTTTACATTTCGAATGAAACCTAACCTGTTTGTACCGAGTATTATGTTGCTTTAGGGGTTGTGGCTGTTCCGAACAAAAATCCAACGGCTGCTAAAAATGCTCCTCCAATAAACTGTAAAACCTGCTGGTCTGCTTGCCCAGGATTAAATACTAAAATACAAAGCGTCACTAATAAAACAAGTGTTACAATTGAGGAAATACCTGTTTTAGTAAATATATGCAGGTACCATTTTTTATTTTGCCTATCACCAATAAAATTAATCATTTCTTCTATTGTCGAGAATATTCTAACTTTTTTGTCATTATCGACAAAGCATATTTCGCCTTCTGTCTCGATGGCATTTTCTTTTGCTTTCACAACGAGATAATAGCCATCGTCTGAATTCTTAATATATTCAGTTACTCTAATATTTGTCCAGTTAGGGTATCTCCTAGTATACTCACTTATTGCATTTTCCTTAGTTTCATTTAAATTAGGCATAGCTTTTTTAAAAGTAGAGGATTTTCTAAATTACTAGGATTCCTAAGGGCGTTTATGCTATCTGTACCCTTGTATATGCCTGAAAACCTTTTGGTTATACAATAGCAATATGTAGAGTAGTCCCGATAAACTCAATTTTCCATTCGGCTGTTAATATTACTTATTTTTTCTCAAAAATTAATGCTTTATTTTTAGGAAAAAATTCTTGAGTGATTTTGATCATTTACAAATTCGATTTCCACATCGGTGAGAACTATTGGGATTAAAATTATATTGGTACCTTCCCCCAAATAGCTGATCATGTTGCACAATCGCAAAAAGGCGAAATTATAAAAATCAGAAAGATCTCACTAAAAGTTTAGCCAGAAAACTGGGGCAAAAAGTATATATGAAATAGGTATCAATTTGAGATCGTTGAAAGACTACTAGGAAACCAAATGATGGGGCTTATTAAAAAGGAGAAAAATAAACCTTATTCTCGATTTGTGTAACAAATGTGTTACAGTAGCAAATAAAAAAAGGATTACATTTCTGTAACCCTTTGATTCTCAGGCTCCTCCTCTTGGGCTCGAACCAAGGACCCTCTGATTAACAGTC
>TARA_R110002050_G_scaffold19586_2_pt1 | contig 31778 bp, 41 predicted proteins | sample TARA_R110002050 | Tara Oceans TARA_R110002050 (sample SAMEA4396988) | marine metagenome | biome: Polar Biome; feature: [DCM] deep chlorophyll maximum layer (ENVO:01000326); material: water (ENVO:00002006), including particulate matter (ENVO:01000060) such as... | depth 25 m
GCAGGGTCTATTGCCGTCACAGGAGAGGGTAACTCTACGCAAACTAATTTACAGCAAGGGTTGTTAAAATGTTGGTGTTCATTAAACGGAACAGGGACTATTGCTATGCACGATAGTTTTAATTCTAGTACTAACACAGACCACGGAACAGGTGCGTATACAATAAATATAACAAATGACATGGCAAGTGCTAATGGCAAAACACCATTGTTAAGTATTCACAATGCTTCAGACACGAGTGGCACAGGTGTTATAGATTCTACTAGAGGTATAGATATATACATGAATAATGCTGCTCCTTCTGCAAGTACATTGAGAGTTCAGTGTGCCTTTGGTTCTAATGGTAGTGCTAACGGAGCAGATTCAGATTCAGCAGGTGTTCATATAGGTATAGCAGGAGACTTGGCATGAGTACACTAAGAACAAATGCCCTAGAGGGAGTAGACGCAAAGAACAGCATGACTATTGTTGCAGGTGCAGGGAATGTTACTACACACAATGTTCAACAGGGGTTGTGTAAAGGATGGAGCAACAATGCAGGTGGAAGCTCTATATCTGCAAACGATAGTTTTAACGTAAGTAGTCTTTCTGATGATGGTCTAGGAGATATTGGAAACAATTTTACAAACAATATGGCTAACGCAAATTTTGCTATATGTGTAGACGGTGGCTTTCAAAATGACCACGGTTTATCAAAACAAGATTTTTCTACTTCTAAATGGGGTACATATGCTTACGATGAAAATAGTAGAGATTCTAGGGATAATACTAGTAATCAATCAGCAGTATTTGGAGATTTAGCATGACACCAGAATTTCAAGGAACACATTTATGGGATAGACTAGGGTGGGCAAAGCAAAACCTAGAGCCATTTAGAAGTGAGTTCTGCATTGTATGGGAAGACCCTGACAACCTAGATGAACCGGCAAAGGTAACACACCCTGACCCTAACTGGATGGCGTGTGCATTGAATGGTGGGATACTACCCCCTGTATGGGTCTACTGGGAACTCAAGAAGGACGAAGCAAAGCCTGACTTTGTAAAGCATACACGAGGATACTTGTTGCACAACACTGAGCCAATGAAGGCTATGACAGAAAGTGAAGCAATAGAGTATTTAATTATGAAGGATATACCTGAGAAGGTGTGGAGAGATTACGAGCAAGCCAATCATAAGCGTTTGTTTGTAGTGAAGAAGAAGCAGTTACCTCAACATCGAACATGGCGTAACGCTTGGAAAATAGATCAACGAGTGGCATAGGAGAGACTAATGACCAAAACATTTATAACAGATAAAGATGGTGCAAGCATAGATGCTTCTACTGCAACTGTGCCATCTGACAGACATTTTAGAAACGCATGGAAGCTATCAGGCAGTGTTATTTCGGAAGACATGACGGCAGCTAAAGTTATCTTTAAGGAAAAGATTAGGGAGGTTAGAAAGCCTCTACTGGAAGCTCAAGACGTAGCATATATGAAGGCACTAGAAGATGGTGACAGTGATGCACAGACAACAGCTAAGAACGCAAAGAAAGCACTTAGGGACGCTCCTGCGGCTTCTGCTATCTCTAGTGCAGACACAGTAGCTAAACTAAAAGCAGCTTGGGATGCAAGCACATTGGGTGACAGCCCTTACGCATGAGGTAAATAAATGGCTCTCACAAGAGTAATAAATTCAGGCATAGGAGTAGCTGCATCTATTGCAGGTGAAGCTACTGCGTCTACCAACTTACAACAGGGACTATGTAAGGCATGGGCGCACACTACTCAGGCATCTAGTTATGTTTTAGATGACAGTTTTAATATTGCAAGTATTGCTGACGCAGGAACAGGGAAGACAACAATAAATATTAATAATGACATGGCAAGTGCTAATTATGTTGTCGGTGGATGTTGTACTCAAGAAAGTGTGGTTATAGCAAGTGTAGCAGCAGGGTCTTTTGAAGGACGGTCTATAGCTAATGATGGAAGTTTAGCTGATAGCACAGACTTTACTATTTCAGTACATGGAGATTTAGCATAATGCCCTATATAGGAAAAGCACCCAACCAAGGAATACGAAACAGGTTCATCTACTCTGCCACAGCAGGGCAGACATCGTTCAGTGGTTCAGATGCCAATGCACTCACGCTAACATACGCAGATGGTGCTTATGTTGATGTATATCAGAATGGTATACTCCTCAAACCTGCCACTGACTATACAGCCACATCAGGCACAACAGTGGTGTTGGTCACAGGAGCGTCAGTCGATGATGTTATAGAGATAATAGCTTACGACACCTTCAGCATAGCCAACAGCTACACCAAGGCAGACTCCGATACTCGCTATGTAAATGTTACTGGGGATACAATGACAGGAGCTTTAAAAACAGATACCTTAACTGGTACTACCACAGCAGGGTCAATCGCTGTGACAGGCGAAGGGAATAGCACCACGACTAATATGCAACAGGGCTTGGCTAAAGCATGGGTAAATATTACAGGAACATCAACTACTGTGGAAAAGGATAGTTTTAATGTTTCAGGTTTGACAGACACGGCTACAGGCAGAACTCAAGTAGCAATTAATAATAATATGAACAATGATGACTTTGCAGTAGGAGCATCATCTAGGTCAGACGGATGTGTTGACAATAGTGACCAGAAAACAACAGGTAATTTTGAGTTAATGAGTATAAATAACGGAGGTAGTGCAGAGGACAGTGCTACTAAGAGTGGCATAGTACATGGAGATTTAGCATGAGCAAAGCAGCAGAATTAGCAAACCTTATAGGCAACATCAATGCAGGGGGTGGTGGAGTAAACAGAAATGTCATAATTAATGGAAATATGAGCGTGGCACAGAGAGGAACAAGCTTTACAGGATTAGGAGGGTCTACAGGTGCTGTTTATACTTTAGATAGATTTCATACTTTTGATGGTGCTACAGCAGGTAGGGCAACAGTAACACAAGATAGTTCTGCTCCAAGTGGATTTGCAAATAGTCTTAAACTTGCGTGTACTACAGCAGATACATCTATTGCAGCAGGAGAAATATTTGTACTTGCTCAAAGAATAGAGGGACAAAACCTACAAGCCTTTGCAAAAGGAACGTCAGATGCAAAGCCTTTTAGTTTGAGTTTCTATGCAAAAGCCAATGCAAGTAAAACATATGTGGCTGAACTATTTGATATAGATAATAGTAGACACGTTGGTAAAACATTTACCGTAGGGACAGATTGGGCTAGACATGAGATAACCTTTCCTGCTGATACTACAGGAGCATTTGGTGATGACGCAAACAGGAGTTTAGATGTAAGTATATGGTTGCATGGTGGTTCTACTTATACAGGTGGCACTCTAGGAACGGTATGGCAAGCAGAAGATGCTGATGACAGAGCAGCAGGTATAGGCAGTTTCTTTTCAAGCACGGACAACACCTTCTTCATCACAGGCTTACAGTTAGAAGTAGGGCAGAACCCTACAGAGTTTGAGCATAAACCCTTTGCACAAGATTTGTTTGAGTCACAACGTTACTATTTTAAATGGCTATCTAATACTACCTATGATGTACTTGGTACAGGGCATTATGGTAGTGACACAGCTTTTTTCTTGAGTTATGAGCTACCAATAACTATGAGAGCAGAGCCAACAATAGCAGAGAGTGGTGATTGGAGGGTGTATACAAGTGGTGGTGTTGCCGTAACATCAGGACCTTCTTTAAACAGAGCTACACCTAATAATGTTAGTTTAGAGTTTACTACAGGAGATAACAACGATATAGGACAAGGAGCTTTTGTGTCAAACAACAATGATGCAGATGCTTTTATAGAATTTAAGGCAGAGCTATGAGTACAATAACAAATGCACAATATAAAAAAAGTACAGATGATGTGGTATCCTGCATAAAATGTGAGATAAATGGAACAGTCAATTATGTACCCATCTCTAAAAATAACACAGACTACGCAGAGATACTAAAACAAGTGAAAGCAGGTACGCTAACAATTAAAGACGCTGACTAATGCTTGGCTTTAGCTCCATATCAGAAGTAGCGTTTGCTCAACTTCCTGGCGACTTTGTATATCTTTCAGGTGTTAATACTACAGGTATAGCAGGTGATGAAACTGTAATAGGTGAAGCCGTTGTTTCTGGGTTTTCGGCTACAGGTGCAGTAGGCACATTAGGGGATGAAAGTGTGGTTGGTAAGGCTAATGTATCGTTAATAGGATTTTCTGCTACCCTTTCTCAAGGAGATGTAATACTATGGGGTATGGTTATACCAGGCGTTACTACAACCTACACGAATGTCAGTACGTCAAACAGCCCAACGTGGTCTACAGTATCTACTGGAGCCTCGCAGACATGGACAGAAAAAGTAGCATAGAGGTAAACAATGGGATCAACATATACGGACAACGGTGGTATAGAAAAAATAGGGCTTGGTGAACAAGCGGGAGCTTGGGGAACCACAACCAATAATAATTTTGATATTATAGATAGATTGGTAAATGGTGTTGGGGCGATTACTTTGTCGGGCACAACGCACACACTGACAACGAGCGATGGCAGTCTATCAGACGGTATGTTTAAGGTCTTGGTTTTAGGAGGCTCTCCTTCTGGTACAAACACAGTAACAATCAGCCCAAACAATGCAGACAAGCTTTACTTTGTTAAAAACTCTTCTGGACAATCGGCTACTTTTACACAAGGTTCTGGAGCCAATGTAACTGTAGAAAACGGTAAGGGAGCCATTATCTTTGCAGATGGCGCGGGATCGGGAGCAGCCGTAACAAGCCTATCGGCTTTATTCCCTAACACGGACACAGCAGGAACAGGTACGTTCTCGAGCATAACAGCAAACGGTGGTGTGGTTGTAGACAACATAACAATTGATGGTACGGAGATTGACCTAAGTTCTGGAGATCTGACGTTAGATGTAGCAGGTAATATAGTTTTAGACGCTGATGGGGGCACTGTAAAAGTATCTGACGGAGGTACAGAAATACTAAATATTACCAACTCATCAAGTGATGTAATCATTAAACCCGTTGTTGATGCTAAAGATATAATATTTCAACAAAGAGACGGGACAGAGGTTGCCAGAATAGAAGATAACGGTACGTTTAACGTGGTTACAGGTAAACTTGCCATTAATGCTACGGCTATAACATCTACAGCAGCCGAAGTAAATTTATTAGACGGAGATACTTCTGTAGGTAGTTCTATAACCATAGCAGACGCAGATGGCGTAATTGTTAACGATGGTGGCACGATGAAATCTGTGCCTGCGAGTGATCTTAGAGCCTATAGTATGCCAGCCGGTGCAGTAACACCTTTCGCAGGGGCATCTGCTCCAACAGGGTTCTTGTTATGCGATGGCGCAGCTATTTCACGATCTACTTATTCCGTCCTTTTTACTGCCATAAGCACCACATATGGAACAGGCGATGGATCCTCAACTTTTAATGTCCCAGATTTACGAGGAAGGGTTGTTGCAGGTCAAGATGACATGGGAGGTTCGTCAGCAAATAGACTTACTGACCAAACTGGTGGTCTTAATGGTGATACATTAGGGGACACAGGAGGTTCTGAAACGCATACATTGTCAGTAGCACAATTACCTGCACACACGCACACGGTTACTGCACATGAGAATCCTGGTGGCAGTGGTGACTCAAACGGTTCTGAAGGGGGTGATTCTAGTTTTGACAGAACATCAACAACATCTAGCACTGGCAGTGGTTCGGCACATAACAACGTACAGCCCACAATAATATTAAACTATATTATTAAGACTTAGATGCCCTTAACCTCACTCAAATTTAAACCAGGGATAAATAGAGAAGCTACCTCGTATTCGAATGAAGGTGGTTGGTTTACGGGCGATAAAATTAGGTTTCGTTTCGGTTATCCAGAAAAGATAGGTGGTTGGCAGTCGTACAGTGACAATACCTTTTTGGGGACGTGTCGAGCTTTGTTTAGTTGGGTTGCGTTAGACGGCACGAAATACCTAGGCATTGGCACAAACCTTAAATATTACATAGCCGATGGAGGTGCGTATAACGATATTACGCCTTTACGATCTACCACGGGTGCGGGGGATGTTACTTTTTCTGCTACCAATGGAAGCACCGTTCTAACTGTATTGGACACGGCTCATGGTGCTCTAGCGAATGACTTCGTGACCTTTTCTGGTGCTGCCACTCTAGGAGGAACAGTTACCGTTGCCGTCCTTAACGCTGAACATCAAATAGCGTCTATTGTAAATAACAATAGTTACACCATTACTTTAGCTGCTGCTGCAAACGGTTCTGATACGGGAAGTGGAGGAGGCTCTACCGTAGGTAACTATCAAGTAAACACGGGTCTTGATACAAACTTCTTTGGTACAGGGTTTGGCGCAGGTGTGTGGAACGGTGTCGATACCGATGAATTAACCACAACCTTAAACGAAGAGCTTGATGCGTCGGAGACAGCCGTAGATGTTACAAGTGCTACGGGTATGTCTACCTCTGACGTTATAGATGTGGGTGGTGAGCTTATGCTGATTAGTGGTATATCTACGAATACTCTCACAGTGACTCGTGGACATGGTGGAACAACAGCAGCAGTGCACTCTAACGGAGAGCTTGTACGGCTTGTTCTTGGTAACGCAACAGCAATTGATGACACTGTAACCTTGATTAATGGCAGTGGACTAGCGTCTGACGCTACAGTGACCACGGCAACCGTTGATTCTGCTGCGGCTTTTTCTAGTTCTGGTTACATTAAGATTGAAGACGAGATTATAGAATATACGGGCACCACATCCACCACCTTTACGGGGTTGATACGAGGATCTCTGAACACGACTGCAGCAACTCATGCTGACAATAAAGCTGTAATCGAGGCAACCCTTGGTTGGGGAATGCCTGCAGGTAGCACCGTTTCTGGTGCGAATCTTACAAACTGGACACACGATAACTTTGGCGAGGATATTCTCATAAACGCAAAGAACGGTGGTATTTATTATTGGGACAGAACTTCTGGTACGTCCTCTAGAGCCGTTCTATTGTCTGGTCTATCTGGATCAAACCTTGCTCCTACCATAGCAAAACAGATTATGGTTTCTGACCAGGACAGACACATTATTGCCTTTGGGTGTGACGGGGAGTCTTCGATTGGTACACAAGATCCTCTTCTTATACGGTTCGGATCTCAAGAAAGTCTAACATCTTGGCAGACCCTAGCGACGAACACTGCAGGAGAGCTACGCATATCCACGGGATCAGAGATAGTTGTGGCTATCCAGACCAAACAACAAATATTGGTGTTTACCGACGTATCGCTCCACGGAATGCAGTTCCTAGGCCCACCGTTCACGTTTGGTCTAAACGAGATATCAAGAAATATTACGATTGCAAGTGCTAACGCAGCTATTGCGGTCAATGACTTTGTCTTCTGGATGGGGTCAAAAGAGTTCTATGTATACGGTGGTACGGTGCAAAGATTACCTTGCACGGTTCTTGATTATGTTTTCTCTGATTTCAATAGGGATCAGATAGGTAAAGTGGCTGCGGGTCATAATTCTTCCTATGGGGAAGTGTGGTGGTTTTACCCATCGAAAAGCAGTACAACAAATGACCGTTATGTAATTTATAATTATCAACAAAAAGTGTGGTATTTTGGTAATCTTACTCGAACAGCGTGGGTAGACAGAGGAATCAATCAGTATCCAATCGCTGCTCACTCTGATAATAAACTATATTACCATGAATTTGGGCAAGATGACGGCAGTACAAATCCTCCTTCTGCTCTATCCGCGAACATTGAATCAAGCCAGATTGATATAGGCGATGGAGAAAAGTTTGCTCTTATACGGAAGATAGTTCCAGACGTGACCTTTAGGGATAGCACCAATGAAACGCCTAAAGTAAACATGGTGTTAAAGACTAGAAACTTCCCTGGTGTTACGTTCAACGAGACGAATAGTAGCACGGTTACACAATCTGTATCCACTCCTGTAGAGCTATTTACGGAGCAACTCCATGTCCGAGCACGAGGACGTTCTTTTGCTTTTCGACTAGAGAGTGACGCAACAGGCGTTATGTGGAGATTGGGGACACCAAGACTTGATGTACGACCCGACGGGAGGCGTTAATGTCTACTAGAAATGTACCCGCACCTCTCTTTCCATATCCACCAGATGCTTATGATCAAAATTACTTTTCGGATGTAGTGAGATCCTTCTCTATCTTCGTTGATCAGCAAAGAAACCCTGGTGAGGCACGAGGCACGAAAATGACATTTACAAACCTTCCGTCGGGTGATGACACAACTTTAGAATTAGGGGCCTTGTTCGAGGTTGACGGATTTGTTAAGATATCAAAATTGGATAGACCACATTGTTCTGGTAATACAGCAACAAGTGCAGTAGGATCAGTTAGCGTTACAATAGGATAGAATATGAGTCTAGGAGCGATACTAGGAGGAATAGCAGGACTGGTTACTGGAGGTGGTACTGCGATGGCTGCGGCTATTGGCGCAGGTCTAGGAAGTCTTGCAGGTGGAGGAAGTTTAGAAGACGCACTCAAGAGTGGAGGCATGGCGTATGGAATTGGCTCTATACCAGGAGTCGGTTCTTTTGCTCAGAACTTAGGGGGGCAAATGGGAGTATCGGCTGTGGTAAGCCAGAAGGCAAAAGGAGAACTTGTAAAAAAGGGAGTTGAGGACGGTCTTAAAAAAGGTGGGTTTAGTCTTATGAGTCCTGGTGGAGGTTTAGCTGCTCTTACGGCTCTTGGCGCATTGGAAAATAGGGAAAACCCTGAAGCAGCACCTATGGGTTCAGGAGAACGATCCGATTATGCCGGTAGAGTTGTAGTAAAGCCTTACATTGATCCCGAAACTGGAGAGAGAACTTTTCAAGATCCAAACGCTTTAGGTATTATGTCCACGGATCAGGCAGCTAATCAGCCCAACTTCGCAAGATTTGCTATGCAGAACCCTCCTAGGATGTCCACACCTGGTATGCTTATGGCAAATGAGGGTGGATATATTGAAGGTCCTGGCACTGGACGAAGCGATGACGTAAAAGCGGGTATCTTTCAGAATGGATCCAAGGTCCAAGAAGCACGGCTCTCGGACGGTGAATTTGTTATGACACGGCAAGCTGTCGATAACGCAGGTGATGGAGACAGAGAAAAAGGAGCAGCAAAGATGTACGCTCTTATGAATAATCTCGAGAATAGAAGGGTAGCCTAATGGTACAGACTACAACAACAGCAACAGAACAGCTTTTACCCGATTATCAAGAAAAATATTTAAAAGATTTATTAGCAACAGCACAAACTGTAGCGGGAGAAGGACAAGCAATACCCAAGTACGAGGACTTTGTTGCTGCTCTCTCGCCCGAACAATTAAAAGCTATTGAGATAGGAACGCAAGGCATTGGTGCCTATCAACCTATGCTTGAGCAAGGAGCAGAAACTCTAGCCAGTGGTGTAACCACATTAGGTGAAGCAGCTGATATAACCCGTAGAGGAGCCGGTCTAACTGAAGCAGGAACGCAGATGTATGACCCGCAATCCTACAAATCCTACATGGATCCCTACAGAGAAGAAGTGATTGACACTCTACAACAGGACATAGAGCGTCAACGACAGATACAAGCTAATAAGCTTGCAGGTCAAGCCGGAGGAAGAGGAGCCTTTGGTGGTTCACGAGAAACTGTGGCTCAGACAGAATTGGGACGAACTGCGGGAGAACAAGCTGCAAAATTAGGTGCACAGCTTCGTAGTTCAGGGTATCAACAGGCTCAAGCACAAGCACAAAATGCTTTTGCAGATCAACAAAAAAGAAGCCTGGGGGCAGGTCAGGTATTCGGGCAACTTGGACAAGGAATGGGTAAGCTTGGTGCAGGAGTCGGTGGACTCGGAATGCAACAAGCTTCACTCGGTGAAGCTGCTCAAGGACTCATGGGTAAAGATATAAATATGCTTCTTGGGCTAGGAGGCTTACAGCAACAACAGAATCAAGCCGTTATGTCTGGGGGTTTACAGAGCTTTCTAGCAGGACAGCAACAGCCGTTTACTGAGGTGGGCTTTCTATCAGACATTTTTCGAGGGGTACCTTCATCAGGATCAACTCTACAATCTATGTCAACTCCTGATCCAAGCCTCCTCTCTCAGTTAGGTGGAATAGCAACGGGTATATACGGGTTATCCCAATCGGACGGCTTTGGAAGTTTCTTTGGAAATAGGCAAAAACAATGACCGTAACAAATAGAAAAATGTTTAAACGGGATGCACGGGACAAGGTGCGTCAGATGGGTGGCATTATGTCGTCATCTGCGCCATTGATAGAAGAGGTGGCTAGGTTCCAGTTTGGTGGGAACATAAATTTAATTCCTTCTATCGTCCAAGGAGGTGGATCATTTCCCGGACCAGGAAAAGCACCTCCTGGAGGTCCTCCTTATGCTACAGCAATAGACCCTCAGAGAACATTTATGGGAGTAAAGTTACCAGATTTTATAAAGACAGATTCAAACATTAATACCAATATGCCTAACTTCAATATTTTGGGTAACCCTAGAGGGGGAAATATAAATCTTTTACCTACAGTTGCAGAAACGGGCGACACTTTTACTGAATCTTTGGAAAAAGTAGATCCAGAATCTGACACCATTGAGGGAAAGGCTAAAAAAGGGCTTATTAATTTTGGGGAATATGCTCAAACTAACCCTGCTGAAGCTGCAAGCTTTTTAGGACTAAGCATTATTCCTGGAGCGGTAGTGTATAAAGGATTAAAATATACTCCTCAAATGTTTGGGGGATTAAAGAATATTTTATTTGGATCGAAGGTAAGAACTGCAGGCACTTTATCCGCTGCGGGAGGTGCAACATATGTAGCTCAAGATGAGATAAATGAGTTTTTAAAAGAAGACGGTCTTTCAAAGCTATATCAAAAGGGTCAAGAACAACTAAAAAAATTACCCGAAAATATTACACAAGGAAAAAAAGTAGTAGATGAATTTCTTGGGATAGAAGGTCCCGATGCTAAAACTTCACAAGACCCAGGACAGTTAGGACTAAAAGGTCCTGATGCTAAAGCTAATTTAACACCGTCGAATGAAGTTGCTGAGATAATTAAGAAAGCACAAGCGACAACGAAAGATGGCCCACAGTACCCAGAACAGTTAGGAGATAATTTAAAGACTCTAGATCCTAACCGAAGGGCAAAGCCAGAAAGCTTACCTGGAACCGCAGATAGACTTGGAACACTTGGTGTTACGGCTGATGAATCGGCTGAATTTGAGGGCAAGGCTGTTAATGAAAAAATAAAAAATGGTGAAGCAGATAATAGCGCTGCTCAAAAATTAGTCGAGAAAGTAATTAACAATGGAGTTGGCACCAAGGGGTTAATGAAACAAACGATTGATGAGTTTATGGGTAATGTCGAAGAGTATAAAGGCATGGATAGAGGACTAGCCATAGCTAAGATAGGTTTTGCAATGGCAGCGGGAAAAAGTTCAAACGCAATAACGAATATTGCTGAAGCACTGTCTCAAGGTGCAGATATGTTTATTAAGGACGACGCTCAAAGAGATGCGTGGAGGCGACAGGTAAATCTAGCTGCCGTTCAATACGGTATGGGCGAGGTGAGTAAAGCAAAAACACAAGCAAGAGCCGATGCTAGAAACTTTGAAAGCTTTGTTGTAGGAAAAGGTGGATACACAGATAGAAACGGTACTTTTCATAAAGAGGGAAAGATGGTTGAATTAAGCATGGCTGAAAGGCTAAGAGATGCAAGTAAAATGAACAATCTAGAATCCTTAACGGCTATAAAGGAAAAATCAACTCTTTATGTTAATGAAATGAAAGAAAAAGTTGCCGAGCTTGAATTGTTAAAAGCTATGGGATCGGATACGGAAGTGTTTAAAGAGGGACTTACTAGTGATAAAGCTGTAGAGCGAATAACAGAGTATACTGATATTATAGGACAAGCTGAAGATGCCACACGAGCGGAATATTTGTTCAAGTATGTTAGGGAATTGATCACGGATGAAAAAACAGGTCCTTTCCGTGCGGGTGCTAAAGGGGCTGCAGGTACAGCACTAACTAAGTTTTACACTCTTCTAGGACTTAAACCTGATAAAACATGGGCTACACAAGAACTTGCAGAATCTGCAATTTTGGGAGCTATGGGAGATATAACGAGTATTATTCTTGGAAAAACCCAGTCGGCTAACTCCATTTCAGATAGAGACGTTCTATTTAACATTATTAGACCTTACATGGGAGGATTAGTTAAAAAAGATAGCGATGGAAACTTTAGTATAAACTTGGCTGCAGAACCTGTTGTCTTGGATCAAATAGACTTAGCTCTCAGTAAAATAGGAACGGCAAAAAATCAAGCGTTAAATAAGTCAGACGTTTTGTATCATACTTTCTCTAAAATCCCCCAAGTAAAAGGAACTAGATCAAGTCTGCTTGATTTCATGAATCCGGCAACTATCCAAAGAAGGCAGGCGTTTGGTGCAATAGGTAGTGGAAAAGGTGCAAAGGCATCGCCTTTTGAGTTTGATGTTAAGTATGACAAAAGTGGTTCTCCTATTTCTCTAGACCTCATATCTACTGCGGTTGATACAAGGGAAACGTCCTAGTGGGACAAATAAAAATAAACACGCAACAAGGTCCTATTCTTGTTAATATAAAAGGGGATGAGCCTACAGAGGCAGAGACAAAGCTTATATTACAAGAGGTAAGAAAACTTCCTAAAGAACAAATGTCGTCGGCAACTCCTGAACGTGAAGATATATCAAAGTTTTACTCCACAAAATTAGGGTTAGGAGGAGACGGAGGTCAAAAAGACATTGACTTTTACAGAGAAAAACTTGGACTCTCTGGAGACGGGGCAACTTCAAGCAGTGAAACAGATCCTTTAAAAGATCCAGAAGTAGATTACCTTTCCGGTCTTAAAAACTTTCGTATTAGGGCAGGGCTTGCTAACAAAGAAAAGCCAGAGGAAAAAGCTGCTTACCTAGAGGAGCAAGTGGGAGCCGACGGGTTTCGTAAAGATAAAGGTGGTCGTTTCATCCTAACGCAAAAGGGCAGAGAGAAGTTGGGGTTGCCCGAAGGTCCTGACCTAGCGATAGATGAAGAAGGAGCTAGTAGATATGACGTAGCAGACTTTCTTGGGGAAACGGCTGTTCCGTTAAGTGTCGGCATCGCTGCTAGTATAAAAACAGCCGGTATGCGTACATTGCCTGGAATGGCTATTGTCGGAGGTACAATGGCTGTAGGAAAAATATTGGACGAAGCTTTCGAGTATGCTCAAGGATATCAGAGACAGACGGCATTGGAGGTAGGAAAAGACGCAGCTTGGGAAGGTGTTTTCGGTGCAGGAGGTGAGGGTCTAGGAAGACTTTTGTCTAGAGCCTTTGGTAGGATATTTAAAGGTAGTGCTTCTAAAGAAGCAGAAGAAGCAAAGACAATCGGAAGGGCAATGAGAGAGTCTAACTTTAAACCTTCCGTTGAAGGTGCAGCACCAGGAGCTTTTGGTATTGTAACAAGACTTCAAGCTATTTATGAAGGTATCTCTCCTAATAAAAAAGCAGCCAGTGAAAATGTTGACGCATTAATAGCAAAATTAAAAGGGCTTTTGGGAACAGAACTAAAAGGAACGAGTGAAGAAGCAATAGATAATCTGGGAAAAACAATTCAAGATGATGTCCAAAAACTGTACTCTTCGTTTGACGAAATTCTAGCTAACTCCGAAAAAGCTCTTGAAGGTCAAGTTTCTAAAGAAATTGAAAACATATTAAAACCTTTAAAAGAAATGGACACTATCAGCACGGATACTGTTAAGGGGTTAACTGAGGCAAAAACAATATTTAATAAGAATATAGATTCTTTGTATAAAAAAGTGGATCAAGCCCTTGGTAGGAATAATGAGATAATTCCTCTTGGACGAGTTATGGATACTATAGATGAAGTTCTTGCTCCTATACCCAAGCAACAAAAACGAGATCTTGGAGCGAATTCTGATTTTAATAAGTTATTATTAAGAATAAGAAAAAGAGCAGAAAAAAGGTTACAATCAAAAGTTCTCGTAGGTGAAGATGGGAGTGCAATAAAGGTTCCTGAGTCAGCCGTGCGTAGAGAAATGTTTGCTCGTCCCGAAGAAGCTTTCCTATTACAAAAGATGTTATCAGCTATCGACTTCGCAAATGGCCCTCCTGCTTTTGCTAAGATAAAAACAGCTGTAGATGATTCTTTTGACGCAGCTGATGATTTGATGGATGTGTTACTCAGTAGAGCGAGACAAACTAATGCAGGAAATATTGATCCTAAAGTCTTAGAAAATATGGATTTCACTGGTCGTTTTGGTGGGGATCCCGTTAGTATGAAAGAACTTAGCGAGGGTCTTAAATTATTTAGAGCAACTAGACAACACTATGCAAAGGGTTTAGAAAAATTTAAAGATGTTGCACTAGAAAACATTGTAAGGAGCACTCGTTCAGGCAGGCTTGAGTTAGACCCCATAGCCATATTAAATAAAGTTATTAGGAAAGATCAACCCAAATTTTTAAATAGACTTTTGTCCAGTCGTAGAGGCGTATCTTTTGCTATAAGTGAATTAGACCCCGATCCCAAGACTGTTAGAATCTTTGATACAGACGTTAGTATTCCAGAGGCTAAAGAAGTATTAAGAACAGCCGAAACCAATAACACTTTAACAAAATCTGGTATCAGAAAATTAAGAAGAAAGATTAAGGATGCTGAAGCCGAAGAAACGGCAGAACTCGTAGAGAGGTCTAAAGGGGGTCTTCAAGGAGAAGAACTTAGACAAGCCCTTGCTTCTGCATTTATTCGAGATGCTCTTACTAAGTCTACTAAAGATGGGGTAGTAGACGGAGTTACTTTTGCTAGACTTATAGACGACATTGGGACTACTAAAGACGTTCTTTTCAAGTCAAGGGTGTCTACAGGTCTAAAGGTAACTCAAGAAGCGTCTGATATTTTAGAACAAGTCAAGGGTGGAGCTATGTTCTCCACCATAACACAAAATCTTAGACGTGTCTTAGGAGAAAATGGAATAGAAGTTACTAGTGACATGACTCCTCAAATAGCTATCTCTAGATTGAAGGCATTATCCGATGCAGAGATAACACCCGTTAATCAACTAAAAGAGATAAACGAATTAATTACGTTGCTTCGCTCAAAAGCAACAAAGATGGATGAAAGTGTTCTTAATAAATTTGCAGAAAAACCTTTAGCTCAAGCAATTAAATCCGCAAAGAAGGCTAGTTTAGATATTGATGCTATAAATAAACAGACATATTTAAAAAATTTGAGGGGCAAAGACGCATCTAAAATAGTTGATACTATATTTACCAAAGACGGTTCACAAGCAATCAAAGCTTTCATGAATAACTCCGTAGAGGCAAGAGTTCCTAATAGCACTAAACGCATTCAAGTTAATCCATTTGATGATGAAACCCATAAGGAAGTAGTAGAGAAAGTAAAAGACGCAGCTATGGGTAAATTGTTAAAATCTGTTGGAGATGTAGAGTCCTCTATGTTCCAAGATGATTTTCTATCTGGAAAATTAGGAGGTAGGTTTAAGACCACTTTAGAAGGCTATGGTAGAGAGTCTCTACACGCAATGTTTGGGAAAGAACAAACAAATAAACTATTCGAACTATCTGAGATGATGATTAGAGCGTCGGACAAACCTTTAGCAGGAAAAGGTGGATTAGCTGCACCAACCATAGCTTTAGGGTTATCTATCTTTGGATTAATGACGGCTCCGTTTTATACGTTAGGAGCCTTGGCGTTTTACTCAGGTATGTCTAAATTACTTAGATCGGGGCCTGTTCTAGACATTATGTTGGCAAGTAGAAAACCAGGGGCAGATAAACTTGGACAAGCACTACAATCTTTTCAAACGGTTTTAGCTCAAGTAGAAGCACAAGCAGTAACTTCTGACGAAGGTCCTCTAAAGATATCTCCAGAAGCTCAGAAATCTACGCAACAAATGATGGCTCCCGTGAGGTCTGCAATACCAAATGTTGCCCCTGCTTTTACAGGCACTTCTGCAGCGAATGTAGATCCAACCAACCCAATAGTGAATCCAGATCCTGCGTCACAAGCTCTCGCTCAAGCTTTGGCAAGCCGATGATCTGTCCTAAATGCCAACAGCAAAGTAATCGTATTAATGTGCATGGTCACGACCAGTGCTCTGTCTGTGGTTCAGTGATCGATGATTGTTGCCAAGGCGAACAAGCTATTAATCAACCTCGCCCCAATTGCCCTTTAAGTCCTGGTCAACCTTACTCGGAACAGCCAACTTCAGACCCGTCTCCATAATTTTTTTGATTTTATGTGCTTGAAGATCGCTCTCTACAGAGAAGCATAATTCATCATGAACCGTGATCAACGGAACAAGACCCTCTTGATAGCAGTCCACCATCGCTTGTTTAGTCTGATCGGCTGCCGAACCTTGGATCAATTTGTTCAAGGCTTTGTAAGTAAAGGCTCTACGAATTTGTGGCCCGTATTCCCTCTCGGCATCTGCCCATTTCATTGGCTTGTTATAACCAAAGGAGCGAGGTTCCCACATATCGAATCGGCACAAGCGACCCGCGATTGTTCGGATCTTCCCATGTTTGGCAGCTCTCTGCATCACACGCTCGGCTAGGGTCTTCACGAAAGGCACTCTCTGGTGATATTTTGCCATAAGAGCCTTGGCTTCTTCTGTCGAGAGCACAAGTTGATTGGCGAGTTTACCAACCCCCATTCCATACATAATTCCCAGATTTACCGTCTTTGCTTCTTTACGAGAGATACCGGCAAGGTCGGCTACCATCTGATGAAAGTCAGCGTCGCCTTTGTGATACTCATCTATGACCTCATCAATCATAGGGTGCCTATCGCTTGGTCGAAGGACAGAACAATAGTGAACCAAAAGCCTTGGCTCTTGTGAGGAATAGTCAAAGCTACCCCACCTCTGTCCCTCTTCGGGTATGAACAGACCCCTAATCAGTTTTTTGATTTCGGGGTCACGGGCAGGTATCTGCTGTAAGTTGGGATTTGAGGATGAGAACCTACCCGTGACAGTTCCACCATCATCGGATCGAAGTTGGTGAAATTCACAATGAATACGACCTTTGTGTTCATATCTAAGTATACTATCAATAAACGTGCTGTCTGCCTTGTCTGCCTCTCGAAGTTTCACAATAGCCTGGGCGACCTCATTCTCATGAGCCTGCAAGAACTGTTTTGTGAAAGATGGAGCGTCCTTTTCGGTCTTAGGATAGCTTAAGCCTAACTCCTTAAATACTTTCTCCACCGAAGCATTGGCCCACGGCTCAATATCAATAGATGTTTTTTTCTTGATAAATGATTTTAATTCCTTGACACGTTTTTTTAAAAAACTCTTGGCTTGTTCGGCTTTGTCTAAATCGACACGAACACCCTTTTCTCTCATGTCAAGTAAAATCGGAATTAATTGTAGTTCTAAATCAAAGACGTTGTTTAGTTCTTCTCGATTGATCTCTATCTGCAATCTTTCCCATAGCTTTAGGGTCATAACAGCGTCTTGTTCAGCATAAGGCCCGACGAACTTGGGTGGTAGTCTCCACATATCGCTCTTAGGATCGATACCGAAGTCTTTTGCCGCAGCTTTCAACATCTTCTCGTCCTTACGCATATCGATATAATCACGACCAAGATTGTTAAGACTGTAGCTAAACCTATTCTCGTTGACCACGGGAGCAGCCACCATCGTATCAATAATTAATCCCTTGACATCTATGCCCTCCGTCCGAAGCCAACCCGCATCATACGTTGCATTGTGCATGATTTTATCAATGTGAGGTGTGTTCATCTGATCCTTGAACCATTCAAGCGTCATATCGGGATCAAGGTTGTGACCATTCGCATGACGAATAGGAAAGTAACCTTGGTAGTCTCCTGTTGCTACAGCGATACCTATGATCTCTCCGTCGTTCCTTGCCCATCCTGGGCCTAGGGTTCGGATATTAGGATCCCTGGTTTCCAGATCCACGGCTATTTGTTTGCAGTGTCTTAGGTCGGGATAGTCGGGAGGTATGTTCCAATCCACGTCGAGCACATCCATACTGGTTCGTAGATCGTGACCATACTCCTCGAAGCTTATAGTTTTCTTGTCGTTTCTATCTTTAGACATCGTCCTCGCCCCACTCATTATCCTCGCCCCAGAGAGCAGCATATCCCATTATGTCTACCAGAGAATCCATATGCCTTGGGGTATGTATCAGTCGAGACATCTTTACTGCAATCATACAGTGATAGACTTCCTCAACGGTGATATTCTTTTCGAGAATAATAGACCAGAACTTGGCTATTCTTTCATGATTTAGTTGTGCATCTCCATATATTTTTGCTCGTTCTTTGGAGATTAACTGGGCTGCCTGCTCTAATAACTCTTTTCTTTTTACCATTATATATCATACCTGTATTTTTTCTGTGACTCAATTATATGTAGGTTTTTTTTAACCCTTGTTAGTCCAACGTAAAAGACTCGATGCTCATCGTCTTGGTCGGTATTTGTTACGCATGGCTTGGTCGAATCCAAATGCACCACTACGTTCTCGTCCTCTCCTCCCTTCATCGCATGAAAGGTAGAGACTTTCAATCGTGGTCGCTCCGTTAGGATCTCATTTCTTCGTCGCAACGCACGAATGTAATACTTCTCGTCGTTCCCCAGACGTAAAACATCTAGGGCATCTGTGTCCTTGTTCGCCAGAAGTCCTAAGTTCTTAACAAGGCTCTCATAAGTATAGGTGCTATCCACTGGCTCTGCATCAAGTAAAGGAAGCATACCTCTTTTTATTACGGCTCCATCGCCCGTCTTTGGAGCGAGTTCATATAATCGTCGCACCTCATGCAAGCCAACTGGCTCATTTCTCTGCAACCCCTCCCAAACATTTATGGCTTCGGCTATTTCTTTCTTGACACTTGGATATCCTTTGATCTCGTAAAATAATCCTTGCTCTCGTAAATCGGAGGCTATGTCCCTAGCAAAAGAGTTTGTTCGAGACATCAAGGTCCACGATCCTTGAGCCATATCGGTACCGTAAGTATCGAGGTGAAAGTTCACAGTGCCTTGCTTGTCCGTTGGCTTAAAGGTCTTCTCTTGTCTATTCCTAATCCGTTTGACCACGGACATTGAAAGATCGAAGGCAGACTTCGGTAGCCTATAACTTTTATCAAGAACACGGATTTTTTCAGAGCACTTCATGAATAAATTCACATCGACCCCTGCCCATTTGTGAATCGCCTGGTCATCATCTCCCGCGAAGTATGTGTACTCAGAGTTCCCCGCTAACAACTCGACCATCTTCCACTGCAGAGGCACAAGGTCTTGAGCTTCATCCACAATAAGTATCTTTAGCTTTGGAGCATTCCCTTGCTCGATGTATTTGGAAATCATATCCGTGAACGAGACTTTTTCTCTGTCAGACTTAAATAACTTCAGTGCTCTATTAATCTTCTCAAGCATATAGAAGTGAAGATCATACCGTTTCTGATCATTGAACTCTTTCTCAAGGGACACACATCGAAGAGTAGCCCTATCAATCATACGGAGGTATCTGTCATTGTCACGACCTTGTGGTAGAATAAGACCCTCATCAGCGTCACCAGAAGTAATCCCATCAAAGTTCATCCCCATCATTCTGGAGAAGTCCTTCCAATCCTCACGAGACATAAGATCAGATTGTGACAAACCCAGACCGTGATAGCCAAGGGAGTGCAGAGTACGAAAGTACGGTAGATCCTTGGGTGTTAGATTGAATGCTGACCCTGCCCTCTCTACAGCCTCGTTAACGGCTTTTCGGGTAAACGATACATAACCAATCCTATCCAGTTCTATCCCCCGTGAGAGAGCGTCTCTGACGATCTCAATGAGAGTATGTGTCTTGCCACAGCCCGGTGGGCCTAGTATTAATTCAGAACGGTATTTCACTTTCGGGTACCTCCATTATTTCATCCACACCATCAAAGGCAGGAACCCACCAAACACGAAGCGTGGTTCTGGCTCCATCGGGTTTTCTTAAGTTCTTATGTCCGTTGCACTCCTCCCCGTCATTCAACTTCTTCAAGCGTTCTTGTATCTGCGCCCTAGTGAATGCAGTAAAGTTTCTCTGGTGAAGGAACTCCATAAGACCATTGATCATAAACATTGTGTTTCCATCCTCTGTCCACGGCTTACCCATAAACAATTCTTCAGAAGATTGTGCTCTAATACGGCTTGTGCAGAATGTCTCCAATAGATCATAGAACTGACCATCGACTGTAAGTTCTTTCGGGACTTCTAACTGAACAGCGTGTTTCAACATCTCGTTGACCTTAGTAACCCAGTCTGCTTCTTTCATCTTAGAGGGCATCATCATGAGTTGCTCCATACAAGCTTTCTGAAACAGATGCTGATTCTGTAGATGATCCATCGTGATCTCTATCCGTCCACCATTCACATCGAGGAACACAAGCTTTGGATCAGAGAGCATTATGGTCAAGCCACTTAGGTCTGCAGCATGGTCAGCTTTCTTTCCAATTCCAAACTTCCTAGTTTTACATAATTCTTTATTGCAGAAGGAAGCATTCGGCTCAATGTTACACTGGTAATAATAATCCTTCTTCTCGTACTGACTCTGAAGCGTCACCAACTCACTTGCGGGAAGGGGAGGAGAGCAGTGTCTCTGGTTAATCTCTTCCAAGGAGTTCTTCCAACTATCGGAGAACTTGCCCTTACAATACGGAGCGCACTGCGAAAGAAAAATATTTCGGTTATTATCAACTTTTCCTGTTGACACATAGTTTTGTAGACAAGGTGGCCCGTCGGCAAAGACCTCACGGCTCTTTCCATACTTTACCTTTTCAAGGGCAGCCACAAACGTCTTCTTCTTCTCTACCATCTCTAAGAACTGATCAAGCTTCATAGCCTTGCCCTTCTCGTCAAAGGCATACCTCATGGTCTGCTTTGCTTTGAAGTACGGGAGGTTGATAAAGTTACCTACATCTCCTCGCTCGGAGAGAATAGTATCTTGCTTTGGGAATATCTCGGCTCTGGCATATCCCAGAACTGCGGCAATCTCCGTAAGATATTCTCTAAAAATCTTTGCTTGTGTCGGTTCTTTTAGAAAACAAAACAAATGAGCACCACCCGACTTTGACCGACAAACAACTAAGGGCAGTTTGAATTTAACTATTTTGTTTATTAAGGCTTTGTGATCGAGGTCATACTGATCGATATCTACTGCCCCGAAGTAGCATTCGTTGCTCGTATCAATAGGAATCGCACCCACCCCCGTCTTTCCTTCGAGGTGATTCTTTACGAGTTCTTCGGTCAACGGCTCACGAACCACTCTACTCTGGGCTTCAGTCTTTCCGTTGCGACCTACTGCACCCACAGTTGTTTGTCCATGTGCCTCAGTTGAGCCACGAAACGCTTGCATGAATTTTATTATATCTGACATGGTTTATATGGTGAGGAGCATGGGTAAAAAAAGGATTAATAAACCCCATGCCCCTCGCTTAAAACTGTGGTGAGCAGTTAGAACGGCACTTCGTCAGTATCTTTGTCGAGTGTTTCCGTTTCATCCACAGCCTTAACCGCGCCCTTCATGACTTGTTCCCTAAAAAGCTTTGCCTCATTGAGGATTTCTTTAGTGGCAACTAAGCCATGCTTGGCTACTGTCCAATTGTACCATGTTCCTTGATCGTTACTCTCTTCAGAAGTCGTTAATTTCCACATGGTAGCGTAAACGGCAGGAGTCAGTAAGGCATCTGTTTTCGGGTGTCGAATCTTTTGCATCGCTATCTGAGTCTTCCAACGTCTACTGATTTTAAGCTGAGACGACTTCATATCCACAATTGCGGGTTGAAGCATCCCCCCATCGCCAATAATAAGGCAATAATGCTGATCTGATTTTACCAACTCGTTTCCGTTTGGCAAGATCTCTTTGGCACCTCGTCTCTCAGTATTCTGCAAATCGGGATTGCTAGGTTCCATCTCACCCATAAATCCACCACCAGAATCCCTAGGAACAAACTCAAGAAACTTTGTCTCTTGATAACAAGGAATGACAGTAAGTCCTTCCTCTCCGTTCCAATGTTCATTTGTTACAGTGTTAAACGCATCGCCTTGATCTGCCCCTTCAATAAATGCAGGTTCTTTCTTTTTGATCTGTGGAGACAATGCTTGAATGATTCGTATAAACGGAATCTGCATCTCAGAACTGTCAAACGTCGTTCCTTCTCCTGCGGATGCTGTTAGTTCGTCCAATAAGTCTGTTGGAAGTTGATCTTCTTTTGTTATGATTTCTTTAGCCATTTTATTTCCTCTTTATATCTACTGCATTTGATAAAAACGCTCCGAATAGATCCAAATCTATATCGTTGCCACTCTCTACACGATCCTTAATGAAAGCCTTCAAGGTCATCGGATGGACGTGTGTCTTCATTGCGGGACTCAATCCTCTTTCAGATAGAGTTTCCATCGCATCTTTAGCCAAGTTGTCTTGTCCTCGACCAAAGGAACATACAACATCATTCTTAATAATGTCGTCTAGTCCTCGCTCTCGTAACCAAGTAAAGGCTTCTTCTCTGTTTGCGACGGGGATCGATGCTGCCACAATTTGCTTCTTTGTAACAGTGAGTCCATCAACGTCCACACGCTCAACACCCATTTCGTCCATAAGATCGGGTATCAATTCGGTAGATAGTCTTTGTTTCTCTTGCTTAATCGATTTGAGATGCGTTTCTGCATCTTCTACTTCTTGCTCAACTACTCGTAACTTTCTTACTAAAGCACTGAGGTTTTTCGTTGTCTCAGTGTTGATCGAATCCAGAGCTTTACCTTCATCGAACATATCGTCAAAAATGTCATCCATAAGTTTCTCCTCTTCAGGTTTTAATTGACATTGGTTAATACGCAACATATTACTTATATATGAAAAACAAACAGCTTGTCAAATATAAATTTAAAACAAAACCATTTAAACACCAATTAGATGCTCTAGAGGCTTGCTACGATAGGAAATACTTTGCCCTTTTTATGGAGATGGGTACAGGAAAATCTAAGGTTCTGATCGATAATATTGCTTACCTATACAACCAGGGGGAAATTGATTTTGTCTTGATCATTGCTCCGAAAGGAGTGTATCGTAATTGGATAGAGAGAGAAATACCACAGCACTTCCCCGATGAGGTTCCTTATAGGGTTATACGTTGGGTCAGCAACCCGAACAAAGAACAAGAAAGAGAAATAAGGGCTGTCAAGGATAAATTTAATGGAGTAACCATTTTTGTTATGAATGTAGAAATATTTTCATCATTAAAAGGTAGAACAATCGCAAAATGGTTGGGAAAAAAGCATGGCAGCAACGGAATGATTGCCATAGACGAATCAACTACCATAAAGAACTACAAATCAAATCGCACAAAGACTTTAGTCCAAGCATCAAAAGATTTTTCCTATTCTCGAATCCTTACGGGGTCGCCCGTGACCAATTCTCCAATGGATGTGTACTCTCAATCTGAGTTTTTGAAGTCGGGGGTCTTGGGATACAATAATTATTTTGCTTTTCAGTCTCGATATGCCAACTTGCAGACTCGGAACATGGGGGCTACAAGTTTTAGACAAATAGTCGGGTTCAAAAACTTAGAAGAACTAAATAAAAAGCTTGACGGATTTAGTTTTCGTGTTCTCAAAAAGGATTGTTTGGATCTACCAGATAAAGTATATATGCCCCGTTATGTAGGCATGACTAAAAAACAACTTGAATTGTACGAACAGATTCGGAAGGAAGCTTTAGTCTTATTCGAGGATGGCAAGATCGTTTCGGCTCCTCAGATGGTTACACAGATGCTGAGACTTCAACAAATTCTTTCGGGTTACCTAACCACGGACGATGGCTACCAAGAAAACTTTGATACGAAGCGTATGGATGCTCTTTTGGACATTTGTTACGAGAGTTCGGGTAAAATTATTATCTGGTCACGCTTTCGATATGACATAATGAAGATTCATCAAGTTCTAAAAGATAATTTTGGGGAAGAGTCGGCTGCTCGATACTACGGAGATACCTCAGACGACGAAAGAAGTAAAATTATCGATAATTTTCAGAATCCGTCCTCTAAACTACGCTTTTTTATTGGAAATCCTTCGACTGCGGGTCGGGGATTGACTCTCACAGAGGCAAGCACCGTAGTTTACTACGCTAATGACTTTAATCTTGATACACGGATTCAATCTGAAGACCGATGTCATCGAATCGGGCAGAATAAATCAGTAACGTACATTGATTTGATCTCAGAAGGCACGATTGATGAAAAAATCGTGCACTCCTTGGTTAATAAGATCGACCTTAGTGCAAAGGTCTTAGGGGAAGAGGCTAAAGAATGGCTCCAGATAAAGCCAAAGAAATCCTAGCTACCTTCCATCTTTCGGATATTATCTAAGTCTTCTTCCGTATGCCCAAAACGTCTTTCATGATCCTCTCGAATCATTCGGGACACTTGTCGAGCCATCGTCCTACCCTCTTCATGGGCAATCCTTCTGAGCTTTTCTCTGTCTTCGACCGGAACTGCGATGTTCACAAATGGAAGTTCGGCTCGTTCTTTATTCTTCATACCTACGTTTGGCATCTTGTACTCCTTCTATAAGATCAACATATGTAACATATATATTAAATGTGATAAAAATACAACCCCTAATCCATAAATTCGGGTTTGGGTAGTGGCACTCGTAAAGTTCTCTCGTACTTAACTAGCTCCTGGCATTGTTGTTTTCGGGCAAATGGATCCACTTCTTGTCTCAATCTGTGAGCCATATACAAGCAATCCTCTTGCGTCTCAAACGCCAGTCGATGTACTAACGTATCTGTCTCCGTCAAGACATCGGGGACAGTAATTAAATATAAAACAAAATACAAAGTTGGCATTATTCGTTTCCTTCCATTTCATCGTGATATACATCCGTAATTATGGAGGCAGCCACAACTCCAATGTCGGGTTGTTTCATCTTTATTGCCTCATCGATAAGCCAGTCGGCAACTTCGGGGGTCAAGTGTTTCCAGACTACTCCTTGTCGGACATTTACTTTATTCAGTAAAGGTTGAAAACAATCAACTTCAACGGCTCTCCACGGACAACCGTCTTGTCGGTCTTCATAATTCGGGATCATGGTACAAAACACTCTCATACCTATTTCTATTCTATATTTATTGACCAACTGATTTGTAAAATATACTACCTCATCTTTTCGGGGATTGCCTATAAGCATACCGAAAGCTGATTTCTTTTCCGTGATGTTAGTTATCATTACTTTTCTTTTAACCGTCATATTCTATTACTCCTTTTTCTTTGTTAAATCTTTTCGCTGACTCAATGGACGTAGCCAGAAACATATCCAAGTCTTTTGGATCGACATACTCCATAGCCAACAATGTAAAACGAAATATCCCTATGTAAGCGACCAAGGACGGATCGAGTCCGTCCTCCTTCCAAACATCCATACACGAAGATATGTCCTCATGGATATGATTCCATGCTTCTGGGTTAAATAAATGTTTCATCCATCCCTCTTCGTTATGACACAATCATCCATAAATATTCTTTGGTTCTTTGGCATATCGTAAAGTTTTTTATGGATCAACCAAGTATTGCACTCTTTGACCGATGAAAACTGTTTATCGAAAACGATGGTGGGGCAACTATGTTTCCCCACCGAATGAACAATACAAACTAACGCTATAGCTTTGACAATCATTGATTCTCTCTCCATTGCTTGAGTTCCTTACGAGATTCAAAATCTTTTTCATCATATTCCTCAAAGTCAAAGACCCCATCAACTCCGTCATTCATTTCATTAAACAACTCTTGTTGAGCCATTGACTCTGCATCATTTAAAGATTTAGCCTCCACCTTGTAGTAGCCAACGTAGTCGGCTCGGACTCTGATGTTAAATGTTTTCATTCTCTCCACTCCCGATATTGATCCAAGGCAACCTTTAGACAAGATATACCATCAAAAGCTGATGCCACATTATCCAGAGATGTGTCCTTGGGTAGTTGCTTTAATAACTCAAAGATCGTATCGACTTGAAACCCATTGCCAAGTTGTCGATAGCCTTGAGACTTCGAAACGCTTTTACAGTAATCGTCTGGTAGTCCTTGAAGTCTGGAGCATTCCACCACGGATAGTCTTCGCCACTTGTAAAACTCAGAGGTTCGAACACCCGTCATTCCTTGGTTACCAAAGCCCTTGTAATCTCTGGCTAGTAAGGTCGAGGACTTCTCGATATCGGCTCGAAGTAAATCCTTTCCTTGCCCCCCGACTATATCAGCAATCGGACGAATCTTTGGACTATCCGATCGAGCAAGTAAACTTGGAGATTTACTATCTGTTTCGTAAACCCTTCGTTGTCGCTCGTTGTCCTTTAAGATCTCTCTCGGAATATCGAATGCCTTCCTTAATGGATAGCGTCCTTGAGGTAGGGTCGAGGTGAGGTTGTCCTTTTGTACGGTCGTCAAAGCATTCGATTTCTTTTCGCCTTTAACCTCCAAACACGGAACAAGATCCAGATCCAATTGATCGTCTTTCCGAACTCCACTAGCATCCAACCTCCGATTTCTAATCGATGCTGAATTCCATTCTGGTTCCGTCAAGGCAACCTTCGGATGTCGATTACCTCCACCCATCGTATTTAATGTAGGTGCTTTTGCTGATGGAGAGTAAATCCTTTTCAGAATATCGTGTCCGTTGATATCGTCTGCATGACCCACCTCATGACAATTCTCTGACCTTGAACCTTGATCCTTCGGAGTGTACGTCTTAATTTGCTCCTCCGACTCCAAATCCAAGATATGATTAATGTAGCGATGCCGATCCACAAACAACGAGGGATCAACGTGCCAACTACACCAATAATTCCGAACCCTATTCTGAGGACAAAAGATAGCTGAGTTTACTTTCAGAGGATTAACTCCAACAGTTTCCGTTATGATGTTTTCAAACTCTTTCTTCATATTTACGTTTTCCAACATCCATTGCATCTCTGGATTTATCTCCCGAAGTTCATTCAGCAATCGGACATATTCAAAAAACAATACCGAGCGTGGGTCGTCAAAAGCCAATTGTTTCCCAGAAAACGAAAAGCCTTGGCATGGTGACCCTCCACAAAAGAAGTCCACCTTGCCCAACATTTCGCCCGTTACGTCCCGAACATCATGGTATCGGACGATCCCCTCATGGTTATCGTCCGAAACTTTAATCGCAAATTTATCGATTTCTATTGCTTGATATTTCATGGTTCTGCCTTTCCCAAAACAGTACTCATGATCTCTTCTACGTCATCAACAATTTCGCAGAATTGATCGTCAGCATCTGGAGTTCTTCTTGAATGAGTTACTCCATCCTCGTCCTTGTACTCTTCCCAAATTGGATCAAGGGCAAACTTTTCTTGCATCACGGATGCAATCTCAGAATAAAGATAGATCCAATCTTCTGTCCTTAATAATACTTTTGACATTACGACCCTCCATTAATTATTGCATAAAGGATCGCTCCACCAATGCCACAAGCCAAGAGTAGTCCACAAATAATCAGAAAGTCAGCGTAGTAACGTACCATTCTGCTTTCTAAATCTTCTTGATCCTTGACCCTAAGATTAAAAAATCTATCTGATGTTTCCTTATTCATTCTCATTCTCCTCTTTTAAAACTAGATCAGAGTAAAACAGCTGATGACTTGTTACTCCATCTTCTTTCTTGTTCTCATATCCAAACATATTACAAATGGTATGCAAAAGCGTTACGGCTTTGCAGATATCGTCATAATCAAGAGGGCAATGCTCCGAAGTTGTCTGCTCAATCCTTTGGAGACAATGTAGTCTCTCCAAAAGTCTTACCCTATCTTCATGGCTGATTGTCCATGCTTTGGTTATTGTTGGTAATGTTTTCTTTTCCATGACCTCACCCATCTATGTATTGTTGATTATGAACGTAGCCACAGAAGTTGTCGGACTCGTCACGACAAAACCAATTCACCGAAATACGTTCCCCGAAAATCTCGTCAAGCTTGAAGTATATTGGTTCGGGTGGACTCCATGCTGTTTCAAACTTGATCTCAATACATTCTTGGTATTCCTCGTCCCATTCAATCTCAATATTGTATGCATTCCATTTCGTACCCCAATTGGTGTTTCTCCAATTGTACCAATCGGTTTCAGAAACAGTTAAACCTCCAACATCTTTTTTATTAGCGTCTAAGTCGGGATTTATATCGTCGGGTTGTGGAATGATTTTATCAAAATCAAACTCTTGATCATCCCCACCCTTAACGAGTTCTTTGAACTCGTCATAGGTGTCTTCGTCATTACAGATAATTCTGATTTCATTACTTACATGATTTGGCATATTTCTCTCCTATGCTTCAATTTTAATTGATGTTTCACTAACCTCTAAAACAAGATGCCCACCCTCAATAAGTCGTGTGAGTTGGTCATCCGATAAAGGTATGGACTCTGCAAAATCGTCTCTGCCTACGGCTCTCCAACTACGTTCCCACACGTCATCATCCTCGTGAGGATTGTAGCCTAAAGCATAGACCACGAGATTTTCTTCGTGATCCTTGTCAGCATAACCATTCATGACATAAATCCCTTCGTCCTTCACAAAGTAAAAGCCTTTTTGTTTCGTTGTTTTCTTGGTGTACGGAACACGGAACTTGCCCTTGGCGAGGGTGTTCCTCGCCAAGTCTTTCATAGTTTTTGAACTCCTAAATCTCAATCTAGCTGACATCATAATTGCACCTCTTCAAGATTGCCCACTTTCTCAATTGAAAAATTATCGTTCACCCAATCGGTGGGAAATTTGTATCTCTTGGATGTTTTTAGATCTTCAAGAATAAACGGATACTTTCTATTGGCTCGTTTGTAATCCACCATCTTCAGCATCATGCCTTTGTATTCCACGATCTTTTCTACATCTATATTAGGCATATAACTTAACATACTCTTTAGATCTAATTGAGATTGTGGTTCGTCTAAATAAATTTCTACGTTGAATTTTAAGCTACTTGGATTGCCACTTTTGTAATCCACTTTGATACTTAAATCTTCGTTGTCTAAATCAATACTGTTTAAATACTGTTTAAAATGAGAGGACAATGACTCATCAATTGCACTCTTCAAATGACTAATGTGATCTTTCTTAAATTGCATTTTTGTCTCCTTTTTTTTTGTTATGCAAAATCCATCATCTTAGACAATGGTCATATGGCACTCATGACAAGTGCCATAGAATCATTATCTCCTTAATCAAATCTAGCTATTTTGGTTTTACCACTAGGGATATCCTCAAGGGCTACAATCCCATATTCAAACTGATACAACTTGAATTTGTCCTCCTTGTCCTCAGTTTGATAGAGAGACACCGTTAAGGCATCAAGGTCACTATCGCCCTTGTCTGGAGAGATGTACTTGTTACCTTCTACCTTGCCATTAAATGGAAATGCTCCAAAGCCACCGAACCCATATTCTTGATCCATGCCCTCGATCACCTCGTCAAAATCATCATCACTATTCATTACAGCTTTTGCAAAGAACGTAGGAATAATCCCACACATCTCATGAATGTGCTGAGTTTCTATGCCCTTAAAAGCACCATTAGGATCTACATTCACAGAAAATCCATCTAAGCCCCAAATATTAATGTAACCCATTATTCTACTCCCTCAAAAGTTGCATCTATAATATCCATATTTTCAGAACTATTTAATTGCTCCAAATATCTATCGTATAGGTCTTTACTGATCGATCTGCTCTCATATTCCTTTAGCAATTCATTCCTTTCATCAGCATACTGAGATCGAATTTTTTCAAAACATACCTTCGTTAATCCTATACTAGCTTTTATTGTAGTCATTATTTTACCCCCTCAAAATATACCTTGTTCTCATCTACATCAATCGAATGAAAGATGTTGCTAGGATCTAGCTTTGAATATTCTTGATCCATGAACCAAGCATCAATCTCCCATGCAAGGTTTCTCCATTGATCACGCTCCTCGCTTGAGCAACTTGAAAGTATAGCATCGATCTGTTTATCTGTTTTTCCGAAAATGTCTGACATATATATGTCCTCCTTAATTGATTGATTAAAAGGCACAGAAGTGCCTAAGAAAACTCTAATATAAAAACAAGCATTAAACAAGTAATTTGTTAAAGAAAATGAATTTACATATATACAAGATTTTGACCCCCCTACTGTTTTTTAAAAAAAATATTCGAAATTAGGTGTAATCACCGTAATCACCGTAATCACCTAACAAAATACTCTGTAATATCAATACCTTGTAAACAGCCCAGATGATTACAAACTGATTACATAATTACACTTGGGGGGTCAAAATCCCCTATATAGGGAAAAACCTTGAAATTAAATTTTGATAGATTTACTCTTTTGGAATGGCTTGGACAAGAGACTACCATGTTAGACTTCGAAACAAGGCTTTGAAAATACTTGGTGGAAAATGTGTTGATTGTGGAATTGAAGAGACAGAAGAGAATTCTGGACTTCTCGATTTTGATCACATAAAAAGATCCTCAAAGAAACGAAAGACAGAAAGTTCCTCTGAGACTTTTCGAAGGGTCGTTTATCGAGGGGCAACGGCATCTGACATAATTCAATTACTTTGTCCTAACTGTCATCGATTAAAAACAATTAGAGAGAGCGAGTTTAAAAACAATGGCAAAACTATCGAAGAAAAAAATTCAAGCGATTGAACAAACCCATGATCGGACGTTGACCGATCGTCAAAAAACTTTTGCAAAATATATTGTCGAGGGAATTTATTCCAATACTGAATGTGCTAGGAAGTCTGGATACTCTCCGAAGGTCGCACGAAAACAAGCATCTATTTTGTTAAATGGAAAAGACTTTCCACACGTTGCTGAATATGTCGCTGAACTCCGAGAGGAGAAAGAAAGACGCTATGGAGTGACTTTGATGGGTCAACTTGAAAGACTTCATGAGTTGTCCCGAGATGCTCAAGATAACAAACAATTTTCGGCTAGTATAAACGCTGAAAAAATTCGCTCTGCTTTAGGAGGTTTATCTACTGATAGAAGATCCTCAGAAGTGACCCATGTAATCGATCAAATGAGCAGAGATGAGATCGTCGCTCGACTATCTGCTTTACAGAAAAATTACCCACAAATATTTGTAAGAGAGGATGTTGAAGATGCCGAAACCAGAGACGAACCTTTGGAACTTATTTCGTCAGAGACTAAAGGATAAAGGTTACTTTTTCACTCGAATAGAAAACAGATCTGGTGGAGGTATCCCAGACACTTATATTGTTGGAGATGGTCGCTCTTTCTGGGTTGAGTTAAAGGTATCAAATGCAAACAAAGTTAACGTGTCTCCACACCAAATTGCTTGGCATACCTCACATTCATTGAATGGGGGCAAAAGTTTCTTCTTGGTCAAGCACCTCCCTTCCTCGCTTCTATATTTGTTTGAGGGGGCAAATGCGCGTGATTTAAGCCGTTTCGGGCTAAAATCGGGGTGCATGGTTCAAGGATCGTGGAACGAGATTTTTGGCATACTCGACCACAAGATATAGATCGCCTATATCGGTCAATAAATCAATATATCGGGGTATATACTACATATAGTGGCCGGAAAGACCTCGACCCCTGGATGTTGTGGTTCGGGTCGGGGTTCGGGCATCTAGATATTCGGGTCGGGGTTCGGGAATCGGGGTTT
>TARA_R110002050_G_scaffold89096_2_pt1 | contig 31689 bp, 21 predicted proteins | sample TARA_R110002050 | Tara Oceans TARA_R110002050 (sample SAMEA4396988) | marine metagenome | biome: Polar Biome; feature: [DCM] deep chlorophyll maximum layer (ENVO:01000326); material: water (ENVO:00002006), including particulate matter (ENVO:01000060) such as... | depth 25 m
ATTAAAATTATATGAAAAAGCACTACTATACATTGGGGACGCAAGTATGCCAAGTGAAGCTAGTGAGGTTTGTTTTAAAAACTTTCTCCGACTCATGGTTTTTTGATGTTAAGTTAAAAGATCATTAACTACATGCCCAGACACGTCGGTTAACCTAAACCGTCTTCCTTGATGTTTGTAGGTAAATTTTGTATGGTCAATTCCCATAAGATGCATGATTGTTGCTTGTAAATCGTGAACATGCACAGGGTCTTTAACTATGTTATATCCAAAATCATCTGTCTCACCATATGTAAATCCAGGTTTAACACCTCCACCTGCCATAAACATGGTAAAACATTTAGGGTGATGATCTCGGCCATAATCGGTATCAGTTAAAACACCCTGACTGTAATTGGTTCTTCCAAATTCTCCACCCCAAACAACCAAAGTGTCTTCTAATAGACCTCTTTGTTTTAAATCCATAATTAAAGCGGCCGTAGCTTGATCGATATCTTTAGCTTGCTTTTCAATTTGAGAAGGCAGGTTAAAATGTTGATCCCAGCCCATATGATACAACTGAACAAATCTTACATCACGTTCTACCATACGCCTTGCTAATAAACAATTTGCAGCATAGGTGCCAGGGACTAATGAATCCATGCCATACATTTGAATGATATGTTCTGGCTCATCATCAATATTCATGGTCTCTGGAACAGATGTTTGCATACGATAGGCCATTTCGTATTGTGCAATTCTGCTATTAATTTCAGGATCTCCAAACTCAGCCTCTTGTTTTTCATTTAATTTATTGATATAATCCAGCATTTGTCTCCTGTCGTTTCTGGACATGCCATCAGGGTCTTTTAAATACAGTACAGGATCTTTGCCAGATCTAAACTGAACCCCTTGATGCAACGAACTTAAAAACCCATTACCCCAAAGTCTGGAATATAAAGGTTGTGAAAAAGGGCGTCCTGTGCCCCTTGATAATAGAACTGTAAACGTAGGTAAGTTTTCGTTTAAACTACCTAAACCATAACTCATCCAAGAACCCATACTGGGTCTGCCTGCTTGTTGCGATCCTGTTTGAAAAAAAGTAATTGCAGGATCATGATTTATGGCTTCTGTATTCATTGATTTTATAAAGCATAATTCGTCAACAACTTTTGCTGTAAAGGGCATTAAATTACTAACCCATGCCCTTGACTCACCATACTGGTCAAATTTAAAATTGCTACCAACCAAAGGAAATTTGTCTTGGCCAGAAGTCATTCCTGTTAATCGTTGCCCATTTCTAACTGAATCGGGAAGATCTTGACCTCTCATTTTATTAAGTAGAGGCTTATAATCAAAAAGCTCTAATTGAGAGGGTCCTCCACTTTGAAACAAGTAAATAACCCGTTTTGCTTTAGGTGCAAAATGTGGTAAGTTTAATCCTGAAGGATTGATTGCTGTGTTATCTGTTACAAGTGAAGAAAATGGATCTAATAAAGAAGCCGCCGCTAAACCACCAATACCTAAGCCCATTTTTTTAAGGAAATGTCTTCTATTGTTATTTAAAAAATGTTTTGATATTTCTTCCATAATTTTATCCTTTAATTATAGCTTCGCCCAGATTAAAAATTAAACTTGTCAACACCGTATAAGCATATTCTACTTTAGAAGACGCTTCTGGTTTTGTAACTTCATTTTCAGATGTTTCAAAATTATTTTCTGCATCTTCAAGATATTGCATCAGTTCATTGGTTTCTGTCTCATCAGGAAAACGAGATGTTATTTTTCTGAAGATGCTTTTAATCCTATCTTCATCTGATAAGCCTTCTTCTTTTAACGTGCTTTTTGCCAAATACTCTGCTGCTTCTATAAGTTGAGGATCGTTCAACATCACCAAAGCTTGCAAAGGCGTACTTGTTTTTTGACGTTTCACCTCACATAAATCTCGAGTAGGAGCATCAAAAGTCATCATAGACGGAGGTGGTACCGTACGTTTCCAGAACGTATACAAACTTCTTCTATGGCTATTTTCACCTGTGTCTGGGATGTATTTTGTTAGTCCTTGTCCAGATGTTGTTTCGGCCCATAAACCCGGTGGCTGATAAGGTTTTACACTAGGGCCCCCAATTTTAGTGATCAACAAGCCACTTACAGCTAAAGCATTATCTCTAATCATTTCGGCGCTTAGCTTGTTGCGCGAACTTCTAGCCAATAAAACATTTCCAGGATCTGCTTCCAGAAGTTCTGGCGTTACTTTAGATTTTTGTTGGTAGGTGCTAGACATAACCATACGTTTATACATTTTTTTCATATCCCAACCTTCTTCTCTAAATGTAACGGCTAGCCAATCTAAAAGAGCAGGGTGAGAAGGTAAAGCGCCTTGGCTTCCAAAATCAGCTGACGTAGAAACAATACCCACTCCAAAAATATGCTGCCACATTCTATTTACTTCTACTCTGGCCGTTAAGGTATTTTTTTCACTAAAAAACCAGTCGGCCAAACCAAGTCTGTTTTTTGGAAGTGAATCAGAAAAAGGCAAAACCACTTTTGGTGTGCTAGGAAATACCTCATCTAAGGGAGCATCATATTGTCCGCGTTTAAGCACATACGTTTTTCTGTCTGGAGCCTCATCTTTCATGACCATAACATCTACCTCTTTTATAGAATCTGGTAAGTTTATAAAAGACAATGCATCACTAACCTCTTTATGTGTGATTTTAATGTTTGGTTTAGGAATTTCATTGTATTCAATTCGTCCCTTTTCGTTTAGTTTGTTGAAAAAACTATAAAAACTATAATATTCTTTTTGTGATATTGGATCATATTTATGGTCATGACAGCGCGCACATTCCATGGTCAAACCAATAATAGCTTTTGACGTAGTATTAGCACGATCCATGACATATTCTACTCGATATTCTTCATCTATAACCCCGCCTTCTTGCGTTATTTTGTGGTTTCTGTTAAAGCCAGTAGCTAAAACTTGCTCTAGGGTAGCATTCGGCATTAAATCTCCAGCTAATTGCCATTTTATAAATTGGTCATAAGGCATATTTCTGTTGTATGCGCTTATTACCCAATCTCTCCATGGCCACATAACACGTTCTAAATCGTCTTGGTAACCATGCGTATCAGCATATCTAGCTACATCTAACCAACTAGAAGCCATACGTTCTCCGTAAGCTGGTGAAGCTAGAAGTTTATCAACTACCTTTTCGTAAGCATTTGCATTTGTATCTTTTATAAATTTATCAATATCTAAAGGTGTAGGCGGTAAGCCTGTTAAATCAAAATAGACTTTTCTAATTAGTTTTTCTTTTTTTGCTTTTTCTGAAGGAACTAATCCTTCTTGATCTAAACGATTTAAAATAAAATAATCTATCTCATTACTTACCCATTTTGGGTTTGAAACTTTTGGCAATGACCTTTTTTTTGAGGAGGAACAAAAGACCAGTGATCTTTCCAAACAGCACCTTGTTCTATCCATTTTGTTAATATCTGTTTCTCATAATCTGTTAAGCTAAGATTAGAATTTTTAGGAGGCATAATCTTTTTTGGATCTGTGCTATTTATTTTAGATACTAACATGCTTGATTTCACATCGCCTGGTACAATGGCATGTCTGTCTAAATGCTTACCTAATGCAGCAAAAGCACCTTCTTTGGTATCAAATCTTAAACCTGCCTCACGGGTTTCCTCATCCGGACCATGGCATAGGTAACAACGATCTGAAAGAATGGGCTTAACATGAAAAATAAAATCAACTGTATCTGGCAATTTTAAAATTTTAGTAGTAGTTTCAACTTTTTCAGAATCATGTCCTTTATCTCCAATCATCAAAGATTGATAGCCGTCTTTTGAAATTCCAATACTGTATTTTACCAATATCACAATAATGAATGGTATTATAAAATACAATACTAAAATCCATTTGCTTTTGTTTTTTCTATTGGTCATTGTTATTAGTTCTAGTTAGTTGGTAATAAAATTAAATTTCACATTTTGAAATATCTTATATGTTTTTTTAAATAATTATTGTTCAGTCTATTGAGTAACAAAAGATACAAAATTCCATTTCAAAAAAATTCTGAAAGCTATAAGCTAATCAACTAATATTTCATCAACAAACAACCACGCATCGTCACCATTTGGAGTTGTTTTTAAATTGGTTGCTATTACTTTTACAAACTTTGCCTTTACTGGTGTAAAATCAATTTTAAAATCTTTTAACTCAGTGTTTGAATTAACGCCAAATGGACGGTCTATCTCTCCTACTTCATTGTAAGTAGTTCCATCTTTTGAAACATACACTTTTACAGATGTTGGAAAATAAATACCTGACCCTTGATTTTCTATCGAACCAACAGTTACTTGTTGTATGGTTTGTTCTTTTTCTAAATCTATAATAACGCCCATGTCATCGCCCAACCATGCTTGCCATTGACCATCATGAAAATTTTTAGTTCCACGCAATGCATTGACCATTCCAAAAGCGCCATCTCCCTTATAATCGTCACTGTATGGTGTTAAATAGGTAACATTGTGCGCTACTGCTTTATGAAATGTAATGGTATCTGTAAAAACCTTACCAACTGGCTTATTGTTTTTAAACAATGATGCTTTAACTATAGTTGTCTCTTTAAGGGTTATGGAATCTGTATATTTTGTAGCCGTTTGATCCATAGGTTTATCACCTAAAACATAACGAATATCTGCGTTTGAAAATTCGTTTTTTAAAGACATATAGACCGCTTTCTTATCTAAATCTAAACTGACTTTAGAGGTTATTAAATACATACTTTTAGCGTAGTTGATACCCAAATAATCATAGCGTTTGAACATGGTTTCTAGTCGAAGTGAAAAATCATTCCAATCGCATGATTCTTTTGGACTCCATAAGGCTTCTGACATAGCCGCTAACCTTGGAAAAATCATATATTCAGACTGTTCTGTTGTTGTTATATATTCAGACCAAAGATTTGCTTGACCTCCTAAAACATATGTTGCTTCTTCCGGCGTCATGGTCTCTACAACAGGATCAAATTGATAAACTTTACTTATTGGTGTATACCCACCAATAGCTAAAGGTTCTTCATTTTCTGGACCTTGATAATGATCAAAATAACAATGTGTTCCAGGTGTCATAATCACATCATGCTCCTGTTTTGCGGCCTCAATTCCCCCTTGAGTCCCTCTCCAGCTCATTACCGTGGCTTGAGGTGCTAAACCACCTTCTAGAATTTCATCCCAACCTATTATTTTTTTACCTTTTGAATTAACAAATTTCTCTATTCGTTCTATAAAATAGCTTTGCAGTTCATGCTCGTCTTTAAGGCCTTCATCTTTGATTCTTTTTTGACAATTGGGGCAAATTTTCCAATGAGGTTTTATGGCTTCATCACCACCAATGTGAATATATTTTGAAGGAAATAATGGTAAAACTTCAGATAATACATCTTCTAAAAACGTAAATGTGTCTTCCTTTCCTGCACAATAAATATCTTTAAATACACCCCAAGATTCTTGAACAATTTTTACCTGCCCTTTTTCTTGTAATTCTTTAGAAGTTTCAGACATCATATTATGTGGAACGCTAGTTGGTTCCTCTGGAAAACAGCTTAAATAAGGATAGGCTGCGATAGCGGCACTACTGTGACCTGGCAATTCAATTTCTGGAATAATTGTGACATTTCGTTTTGTAGCATAAGCAACGATGTCTTTAATTTCTTCTTGAGTATAGAATCCTCCTTCTCTTTTGTTGTCGTTTTCACTTCCTGGATAATGCCCTACGATTGTTCCATTTCTGTAAGCTCCTACTTCCGTTAGTTTTGGATATTTTTTTATCTCAATACGCCACCCTTGGTCGTCTACCAAATGCAAATGCAATACATTCATTTTAAGCATTGCCAATCGATCAATAGTTTTCTTTACATAATCAACATTAAAAAAGTGACGAGACACATCCAACATCAATCCCCTGTATTGAAAACGTGGCTGATCATTGATGGTTAGAGTGGGAATAATCCAACCTGTATTAGTAACAAAATCTTTACTTTCAATAGCGACTGGGAGTAATTGACGGATGGTTTCTAGCCCGTAAATAAAGCCTGCATGACCTTTAGCTGTAATAGTAACGCTTTCTTTATTTACTTCTAGTTTATATGCTTCGTTTTCAAAACTATCATCCACATTAAATTGTACATAATTGCTTTTTGGAACTACATCTGAAACTTCAGGTTTCCATCCTGCAGCTTTTTCAAATTTTGAAATCAACGCCTTAGAAATTTCTTTTTGAAAGTCATTAGCAACCACAAACTTGGTGTTTTCTGAAAATTCAAATATGTCGTCTGAAAGTTGTAACTCTGCTGGTTTAGGAATTATTTGAATATCCTTTTCTGTAAATACTTTTTGCTTTTCGCAGGAACAAAAAAGGGTAATTACAATTACTACTAAAATTTGTTTTAGTGTCTTCATTTTATTTAGTTTAAAGATGGTGTTATTTTAAATTGGTATTGATATGTTTTGTCTATAAGTAAGTATTTTTCCATAGGCCATGCTCCCCAGCTATCAATACTTCCTAAGCCCATTTGTTTGTAATCAATTTTTAAACTTGTTAAGTCTCGTTCTTTAATATCGCCAGCATGTCTTTGGTCTTTTTCTAAACCATCATCTAAATCTTCGGTTAGATAATGTAATGCAGTAAAACTGAAAAAATTATCAGATTCAATACGTAATTTAATGCTATTGTTTGATAATTCCATCCATCTATTATCTGTTTTGTTGCCTGTTTCTTGCGGACGGATATATGGATAATATTGTTCTGAAACTGTTTGATTGTAAATCCCCACCTCTGAACTGTAGTTTCTATCTATATAATTTTCCCTAGGACCTCTTCCGTAGTACGAAATAGTATTGAAATTTTTAGGTAAAATCATTTTCATTCCAAATTTTGGCAACATGGGCGTTTCTTTATCCTTATCTATATTTAATAGTTCTTGCACATATAATTCGCCATTACTATTTAGTTCATAATTTAAGGTTAACTCAGAAAAAACTTGAGGTAAATCATATTTCGCTTTTACTTTAATTATGTGATCTTTTGTAATAGAATATGACCAATCAATCAAAGTTGGGTTGTCCATGGCTTCTTTCCACGATCGTAATTTTATTTGAAGTTTTGCTCCCATATCATTATCGGTTGGGGCTCTCCAAAAATTTGGTTGTAATTGATAGCCTTCTTTTATAATAGGCTCGTTATTAAATGTATAACCTGAAATATATCCTGTGTTTTTATTAAATATTATTTCTGATTTATCACTTTGAAAAACAATAGAATTATCATTTTTTTCAACAATCATCTTTCTTCCATTTCCTAACTCTATATTGTTTTTCCAAACGCCTTTAAGGTGGAGTTGTTCTTTGGCTATTTCAAAACCCTTCGGTAAAAATGGTTCATCTTCTTTTAGAGTATAGCTAATATTTATAAAAGCTTCTTGATACGTTTTTCCTTTTAGGTGAATAGGAAGTTGGTATGTTTTTTCTTGTTGCGGAGTAATATTTAAGGTTTCTATTGTTCCGTTTTCATCTTCTACGCCATCTAAAATTAATGTCCAATTTAAACGAACATTTCTTAAGTTTTTAAAGAAAAATTCATTGAATACTTTAATTTTGATATCTTCTTTATATTCCCAAGATGTATGAATGTTTTGCAGTACATTTTTAACCTCAAAAGCATGTGGGTTTGGTTGTCTTTCAGGATTAAATACGCCATTATCTAAAAAATTATTATCGCTTGGTGTGTCTTTAGGCCCATAATCACCACCGTAAGCAAAAATAATCGTGCCGTCTTCTTTTGTTTTATAAATTGATTGATCAACCATATCCCAAATAAAACCACCTTGAAAGTTTTTATGCGCTCTAATGACATTCCAATAGTCTTTAAAATTTCCCATGGAATTTCCCATGGCATGTGCATATTCACATTGAATAAAAGGTCTAGTTGGATTTGGGTTTACTTTAATATAGTCTTCCATTGCACTAGGCGAACTGTACATTGGGTTTACAATGTCTGAATCCCAATCAAATTTCAATGTTTTTCCCGACCAACCTCCAACTGTCGCTCTTTCATATTGAATAGGTCTTGATGGATTTCTTTCTTTTAACCATAAGTATGCACGATAAAAATTATAACCATTCCCCGCTTCATTGCCCATACTCCAAATAATAATGGACGGGTGATTTTTATCACGTTCTACCATCCGTTGGATACGTTGTAAATGAGCATGTTCCCAATTAGGTTTGTTAGCAAGGGTTTTGGTAATATCATAACCCATACCATGTGATTCTAAATTGGCTTCATCCACTAAATAAATACCATATTTATCACATAATTCATAAAAATAAGGGTCGTTAGGGTAATGAGACATTCTAACTGCATTGATATTAAATTGTTTCAAAACTTTAATATCCTGTTCCATACGCTCTTTAGAAATAGTTTGACCTGTGGTAGGGTCTGTTTCATGTCTATTCACGCCTTTTATATAAATTGGTTGACCATTTACTAGAAGTTGTCCTTCCTTAATTTCCACTTTCCTAAAACCTACATTCTGCGGAATCACCTCTACTACTTCTCCTTTTTTATTTTTTAAAATAAAGTTGACTTGGTATAAATTAGGAATTTCTGCACTCCATTTTTTTGGGTTTTTTACATCGAAATTGAACGTTGCATCTTTCGTAGTTTCATTAAGTGTGATGCTTTTTGATGAAATAAGTTCCGCTCCATCTTTTAGTTGAACTTCCAAAGAGTAATTATCCTTCTTTTTTAATTTTGAAAATTGAGTTATTATTTTTAAGTTACCATCTACATAAGAATCATCTAGACCTAGAACCATTTCAAAATCTACTAAATGAGACTTATTTCTAGCATACAAGTAGGTGTCTCTGGTAATACCACTCATTCTCCAAAAATCTTGGCACTCTAAATAAGAGCCATCACTCCATTTCATAACTTTTAAAACGATGGTGTTTTTTCCAACGTTCAAGAATTTATTTAAATTGAACTCTTGTGGTAATTTACCATCTTCGCCATACCCTACATAAACACCGTTAACCCAAACGGTAAGATTTGATTTTGCAGCACCTACATGAAGAAACACATCTTTTTCTTTCCAATTTTTATTGATTGAAATTTCTCTTCTATAAACTCCTGTTGGATTATATTTTAAAGGAACAAACGGCGGGTTTACAGTTATCCAATGTTCAAAATCATAGGTGGTATTAGTGTATATGGGGTAGCCATAGCCGTTTACATCCCAGTTGGCAGGAATTTTAAAATCATCCCAATTTGTATCATTAAAATCTGTTTTTTCAAACCCTTTTGGTAAGTCATTCGGACTTTCAACATATTTAAATTTCCAAATACCATCTAAGTTTAAATAGTTTTTAGATTGCTTCCAGTCGCCTTTTTCTGCTAACCCTTCGTTTTCATACACATAATATGAAGCGTGCATAGGCATTCTGTTGTCCTGATTAATTTTTTCATTTAACCAGAAAGGCTCTTTATTTTGAGCCTGAATAGTTAATGACACTATTAAAAATCCAATGATGTAAAAGTTATTCTTCATATTGTTAGTTATCCCAAGCCATTTTAAATTGTGCATCCTCCATTCTATTCCCTTTATCTTCGTCGTAAACAGCATAGTTAAATCCAGATCTTAAGCTATAACCGGCATGCTCACCTTTTTTATTGACAGCAATAAACCCAACTTGTAAGTACTCCATATCTTCACGATTTCTGTGCTTATTGTAAATGCGTTCTACGACTTCTTTACAAGCTTCCAACGGTGTTCTTCCGTGACGCATTAATTCAACCACCATAGCGCTTCCAGCTGTTCTCATAACCGCTTCACCTAAACCGGTTGCTGCAGCTCCACCCACTTCGTTATCTAAAAATAATCCTGCACCAATAATAGGTGAATCACCAACACGCCCATGCATTTTCCAAGCAGCTCCACTAGTGGTACAGCCTCCAGAAATATTGCCATTATCATCAATAACCAACATACTAATGGTATCGTGGTTTTCAATGTTTATAATAGGTTTGTATTTCGATTCTTCTAACCACTTTTTCCAATCTGCTTCAGCTTCTGGCGTTAATAAATTTTCTTCTTTAAATCCTTCTTCTAATGCGAATTGCAGAGCGCCCTCACCAGATAACATGACATGGGGCGTTTTCTCTAATACGAGTTTTGCTACTGAAATGGGATGCATAATTCCTTCTAAAAAACAAACCGAACCGCAATCGCTATTATGATCCATAATGCATGCATCTAGAGTTACTTTGCCTTCTCTATCTGGATACCCTCCGTAACCAACACTTCTTATTTTGGGATCTGCTTCAGGAATCTTCATGCCTGCTTCAATAGCATCTAAAGTTGGCTTTCCGTTTTTTAATTGTTTCCAAGTTTCTTCATTAGCTGGCAAGCCGTGGTTCCAGGTAGAAATAATTAATGGCTTCTTTTGTGAGAGTAAGGCTGCAGAAGTTTCTTCTAATTTATTTTCTGAAGCATTTTTACAACTTAAAAGTGTACTTGCTCCAATGGCTCCTAGCGCTGTTGTTTTTATAAAATCTCTTCTGTTTGACATGCTATTTCGTTTTAATTATAAATTTTAGAGGACAAAGCCATGTTGCCCTTTCTGTTTTTATTTGGCATATTTCCCATGGTAAAAACCAATTCGCCGCCTTGTAGAATTTCTTTATGAGTGATATAATTTCTGTTTAATTCTTTTCCATTCAGGTTAACAGATTGTATATAGATATTGTCATCACTGTTGTTAATTGCTTTAATGACAAATGTGTGGCCGTTTTCTAAATTAATGGTAGCTTCATCAAATAACGGCGACCCAAAAGCATATACCCCTTGTGCCGGATTTACAGGGTAAAACCCTAAGGAACTCAATACAAACCAGGATGACATTTGTCCGCAATCCTCATTACCGCAAAGTCCATTGGGTTGATTTTTATATTGGGTCTTTAAAATGTCCCTGACCAATTTTTGGGTTTTCCAAGGTTTACCAATATAGTCGTACAAATAGGCTACGTGATGACTCGGCTCATTGCCATGGGCATATTGACCTATCATTCCGGTACTGAATATGGGAAGTTTGTCTTCTGGTAATGGATTTAAGGTAAACATACTATCCAACTTTTTTTCGAAAGCATCGCTGCCCCCAACCGCTTGTATGAAGCCTTCAATGTTTTGAGGAACCGACCAAAGGTATTGCCACGCATTACTTTCGCAGAAATAAGGTGAATATTCTTTAGGAATGAATTCTTTTATAAAATGACCATTAGCCAATTTGGGACGCATAAACGTACTTTTTGAATCGTACACATGTCGCCAATTTTCAGAACGATTTAAAAAATAGTGGTAATCATCTGTCTTATTCAATGCTTTTGCAAATTGAGCTACACACCAATCGTCATAAGCATATTCCAAGGTTTTTGAAACGGACCAATTTTCATTGTCTTCAGCAACAGGAACATAGCCTAAGGTTTTATAAGTGTCTAACTGTCTGGAATCAACCATGGAACTTTCTTTACAGGCTTTATAAGCTAATTCCGCATCTATTGTAATGCCTTTAAAATAAGCATCCACAATCACTGGAATAGCATGGTTACCAATCATCATATTGGTTTCATTACCTTGCATAGACCAAACTGGCAACAACCCCGTTTCTTTATAATGTGCCAACATAGATTGAACCATATCCGAAACACGCTTTGGATGCAAAATGGTATATAATGGATGAGCCGCTCGATACGTGTCCCACAGCGAAAAGGTATCATATCTATCAAAACCATCTGCTTTCATAATGCGATTGTTTGCTCCTTTGTATTCGCCATAATCATCGCTTAATAATGTGGGTGCCAACATAGATTGATACAGCATGGTGTAGAAGATGGTCTTCTGATTATCGTCTTTTGATTTGATTCTTATTTTTTGAAGTTGTTTTTCCCAAATAGCATTTGCTTTTTCTTTGTAGGCCTCAAAATTAAAATCAGGCGCTTCTGTTTCAAGAGATTTGTAAGCACCGTTTATGGATGCCGTGGAAAGGCCAGTTTTTAAAATAATAACGTCGTCGTCCGAAGTATTATAATTCAATATGATTTTTGAGTTTTTAGCTTCAACCGGGTTTGTTGTAAGCGTATCATTTTTAAAAATTTGATAGGATTTAAAAGGTTTTGAAAGTTGTATAACAAAATAAACACGTTGGTCTCTAGCCCAACCGGTAGATTTCCTGTAACCTTCAATAGTTGTACTATTAACTACATGAATGTATGTATCTGTAGGAGCATCCCAATTTAAGGCATAGCCTAAATCGATATGGATTTGCGACAAGCTATCTTTTAGAAAGGTGTATTTATGAATGCCCGATCTTGCCGTAGTGGTAAGTTCCGCTTTAATGCCATAATCTAATAAGTCCACTTTATAATATCCTGGTGAAGCTTCTTCTTTTTCATGAGAAAATCTGGAAAACGGTTTGTAATTATTGGCTGCAATTCGTTTAGAAAATCTACTGTTAGTTGGCATGACTAAAATATCATATAAATCGCCCGCACCAGTACCTGATAAATGGGTATGAGAAAATCCAGAAATGATAGAATCTTGATAAAAATAACCCGCAATTCTATCCCAACCAGGAATACCAATATCGGGACTTAATTGCACCATTCCAAAAGGAACTGTGGCCCCCGGATACGTATTTCCGGGACCATCTGTTCCAATAAATGGATTGACGTAATGAGTTAGCTCAATGGGATCTATATCTTTAGATCGCTCACAATTAAATAATAGCGATGCAAAAACTAAATATATAAGACCATATTTACCCATTACGTATTCTTTATTTTAAACTAGCTTTTGTTTCTTTAATGGTTTTTAAGTTGGCTTCAGATAAGGCAGGTCCATCAAAAAATGTAATGCCTTTTGCACCATTTTCCTTGGCTAACACGATAGCTTCTTTTAACTCTTCTTCAGAGGTAAAGTCAGGTATATAAATTCCTGTATTAATTTTTGTTTTTTTGCCTTCTAAATCTTTTACTCCTTGTTTAGTTGCATACCCAATCCAATCAACTTCTTCATTGTAAAATCCATGATAAATCATAGGATATACTTCATCAATATCCCATTTATCCCAACGTTGTCTCACCATATGATCGGCCATTTCTGGATATGGAAATACGGCTGCTGTTAAGTTTTTATTATATTTATGTACAATTTTATACGCATCATCAACAACCGCTTTAACGGCATTTAACCTAAAGTTTTTCCACTCCATATCGATCGCTGGATTCTTGCTCTCTCTAGGGTCTTTGTGATGTATTTTTTTAAAAGCATTAATACATTCATCACAATAGCAGAAATCAAATTCTGCCATTTCAGTATCTTGAACTAGATTATATTTTGGAAGCAGTCCAATTGGTAAAAAGATATCTGAAAAGCGAATATAATCTAGGTGAACACTTTCAATACCATCAACTTTCGCTAAGCCTTCAACCAAACTTAAAACATGATTTCTAGATGCTTCTCTTGTAGGACACAACCATTGGTAATAATCTACATACGGACGTGTATCGTAACACGACTTTCCTTCTCTGCTAACTGCGTACCATTCTGGGTGTTGCAGCGCTACCGAATCTCCAGGACGATTCATAGCCATAATCCAAGCATGTACTTTTAAGCCTTCCTTTGTTGCTATAGGGACTAACCTTTTTAATAACTCAGGATCTGTACCCGTATTTATTAAAACCTCATCAATACCTGCGTTTTTATATTTTTTGAATTCTTTAGTATAATCTTCATTGGGCTTTTTTGCATTTGCGCTAACCCAAACCCCAAATTCAAATGGTGTTTTGTCAATTATGTCACCAGACATAGCAGTGTCTTGAGTTTTGTTTTCTTTATTAGCACATGAAAATAGGCTAATTGCGAGTAGTAGTAACACTAATTTTGATAGTTTCATAACAGGCTTATTTTGAAATAATTTTTCCATTTTCTTTAATGATTAGAGTTTTATTTGAAAAAGGACTCTTGATTGAAATATTGAATCCGGTTGAATGATTTTCTATGACAGGTTTTAATGTTTTATTATCAACCGAAATAGGCTTTTTTGAAATACTATCTAAGGATGTTGCCCAAGATTTGTACTTATTATAATAGCCTTTTTGGGCTCTGTATAATCTATATAATTCCCATTTAACTTTGTCATCTTGTGGAATTGAAAATGTGTCTTTTGAGTCAATTTCTTTTGAAGAAAAATAGACGTAACCCCATTTTTCAGGTTCATGCATATTGATGACACCTATTGGGGACCATACCCAATTGTACTCTGGAAGAAACGTTCCTTTACCGTCCTTTTTGCGCGTGTATTTTCCGTTTGTTATATCGTGTTGCCAGTTTACTCTAGAAAAATCTACTCTCCAAAATTGGTCTCTAGGCACATTATCTTGGTAATACGATGTTTTATAAGCTGCCCAAGGAATTGCTAATTCCAACTGCCACCCTTCATCGGTATCTGATGCATTATTGATGGTTCCGTTTACCTTAATAGCCGATTTCAATCCTGTCAAAGTCCAATCATTTAAAACCACATTACCTTGTTCTCTATATGGTTTATTAATGAATAAATCCCAAACGGTATTCAACGCATTCATTTCTAATTCATAGTAATTGTAGGTATCTCCATCAGGATCTAAAAAAACTTCAAAATCGTTATTATAAAAAATAATGGTATCACGCTGCTTTAAAGTGGCCCAAACATGAGGCTCTTCCAATTTTGCTAGAATGTAAAAGTAGGTGTCATCCCAAAGCATTTTTACTTGTGTATTGTATTTGGGCTTTTTAACGCCTTCAATATCAATAAAAGCATCCGTCCATTCTGCTTGTTTCCAAGATGCTTCAGAATCAGCACCATCAATTACGATACTTTCTGAAGTTTTATTAGCAACGTATGTTCGTGGTACAATATCCATATTTGATTGTGCACAACTCAAAATGGATATCAAATTTACTGCTATTAATACTGTACTAAACTTATTTTGCATGTTTAATTATAAACTGTTATTCTTAGTAAATTCAATGACTTCGCTTAATTTTCCAAAAGCCATAGCGACAACTGTATCGGCAGCCCCATAGTATACGGCTAACCTGTCTTCTTCAGTATCATATAAGGCTGCACACGGAAATACCACGTTTGGAACATCTCCATTCTGCTCATAAGAAACCGCGGGACCCAATAAATAAGGTTGGGTCCTATGCTTTACTTTATCAGGTTCATTTTCATCTAAAATGGCAGCACCCATGGCATAACGGAATCCGTTACAAGTAGTGATAACACCATGGTAGAGCATCAGCCAACCATCGTCAGTTAGAATTGGGATTGGGCCTGCTCCTATTTTGGTACATTGCCACGCACTGTCTTCAAACGCTGCTGCTTTCATAACACAACGATGTTCTCCCCAATATTTCATATCAGGACTGTAGCTAATGTAAATATCCCCAAACGGGGTATGGCCATTATCACTCGGCCTGCTTAACATAGCATATTTTCCGTTTATTTTCTTCGGAAATAACACGCCGTTCCTATTAAAAGGCAAAAAGGCATTTTCGCATTGAAAAAATTCCTTGAAATCAAACGTATACCCAATACCGATTGTTGGCCCGTGGTAGCCGTTGCACCAGGTTATCCAATAGCGATCTTCAATAAACACAACACGAGGATCATATTTATAATCAGAGTCTATCATCTCAGTATTCCCAGCTTTCATTTCAATAGGCTCATGGTTAATTTCCCAATCAATTCCATTTTTGCTAAAACCTGCAAAAATATTCATCTGTACCGCTTTGTTATCACATCTAAAAACACCGGCAAAGCCATCGCCAAAAGGCACAACAGCACTATTAAAAATACTATTTGATGATGGTATAGCATACCTGTCGATAATTGGATTTTCAGAATACCTCCATATAACGTCATTGCTGTTTTCAGGTTTATCTTGCCAAGGAATATTACTCACTTTTTTATTATTTTTTATTATTGAATTGGTTTGCTTTTATTCTTTTTAAAAATAGGGCTTAATTCTTAATCTGGAATCATTCTTACCCTATCTAACCATGTATATTTTAAAATGATTGAGGTGATTAAAAAAACAAATAATGAAACTAGTGTTTTTGGATAATCTCTGATTAAAAGAAATATAGGTAATACAATCATACTAGATTGCCACACGATTCCTATAATACAGTTTACCATATCTCTATAAAAATCATTGTTTTTTGTAAAGGAGGTTTCTTCAGATTTCAACGTCTTACAAACCGGTTTCCAAAATCCCCAAGGTCTTACATTGGTATAAAATGATTTTAATACATCCATATTTGTGGGTTTTGTTAAGAAGGTTCCTAAAAGTGATCCCATTATTGAAACCCCAAATATGATTGGGAATAAGTAAATAGCCTGTAGTTCTGATAAGTGATGAAAAAATGTTCCTGAAGCAAAGCTTCCTTTGTTTTGATCTAAGACAAATTGTAATGATGCAATTACAAGGCCTGAAAACATTCCCCAAAAGTAACCCCAGCCATTAAACCGCCACCACACCCATTTTAAGAAATTAGCTGCCACATACCCACCAAATAAAGAACTTGTAATCCACAATGTTAATGAGTTTATTGAGTCTGCAAAAAAGCCCATAAAAACACCTAAACCAACTACAACAAAAGATGCAATATGACTTATTTTAATATAGTGCTCGCTCGTAGCTTTGGGTTTAAAGTATTTTTTATAAATATCATTAACTATATAAGCAGGTCCTGCGTTTACAAATGCCGAGAACGTCGACATAAAAGCAGCTAACAGTCCTGCTAGCAATAACCCTTTTATTCCAATTGGAACGTGAAAGTTTATAATTTTAGGTAATAATATTTCTAAATCAACACCGCTTAAAGCTGTATTTGACGCCATCTCCGGAGTCAACGTAACCAAGGCAATAACTACAATACCTGCTATTAATAAATACCTTGGGATAAATAAAATTAAATTGGTAAAGCCACTCATGTAAGCGGCTTCTTTAACCGATTTTGTAGATAGAATACGTTGTAAATCATAACTTGGTGTCGGACCAGCAATACTTGCAAAAAACCCTTTAAATAAGGACATCCCAACTAAGGCGCCAAACATTTTATAGCCTTCAGAATCAATTAAATTATTAAAAACTTGATATTTAGAACTCCATTGTTCATCCAGTTCCCAACCAAAAAACACGTTTTTCCATTCTTCAGAAATCACAGAGGTAATTTGAATATCTGTAAAATGAATAAGGGTATATCCTGCAACAAGTAATCCTGCAATAACCATGATACCGTATTGCAACACTTCGGTAGCAACCACAGAAAACATACCGCCTTTTACCGTATAAACCGTAGTTAAAAATATGATAATTAAAGCATATGATTGTTCTGAGTTAAATAAGACGGTCTGACCTAGATGAAGGGTTAAATCCCACGGTAAAATCACAGTCAAAAATTTACCGATGCCTTCAAAAAAGTAAGCTATAAATCCAATCGCTGAAACAATAGCAAAAATGGCAACTATAATATGTGATGCTTTACCAGCTCTATCATTTCCAAAGCGTGTTAAAATCCATTCAGAACCCGTCATCACCTTAGATCGTCTAATCCAAACAGCTAGGAACATCATGACAAAAATTTGATTCCATATTGGCCAAAGCCACATAAACATGAAACTTTTCACGCCGTATAAAAACAAGATACCAACCATCCAAGCTGTGCCAGATATGTCAAACATACCAGAACCATTGCTTAAACCTAAATAATACCATTTAATGGATTTACCACCAAGAAAGTAATGATCTAATCCTTTTGATGCCTTTTTGGAAATCCAAACGCCAACACCAACGGTCAATAGAACATAACATATAATGATGCTTAAATCTATTATATCCATTTGTTACTGATTTTCTTTAGTTGTTAAACCCCAATTTTTATTGGGTCTAGGACTCATAACAAGATGAAGAACGCCGCCTTTAATAATGTCTTTGTGAGAGATTGATGTTTTATTGAATTCTTCTCCGTTAAGTGTGGCTGCTTTAATATAAATATTTTTGTCTGAAACATTTTCTGCTTCAATCACAAATGTTTTTCCGTTTGGAAGATTAATGGTTGACTTTTCAAAAATTGGACTTCCAATCTCATAATCGCCAGAAGCTGGATTCATCGGATATAAACCTATGGAACTAAACACGTACCAGGCCGACATTTGTCCACAATCTTCATTACCACTCAACCCATTTGGTGTGGTGTTGTATTGGGTATCCAAAATATGACGCACCCAATATTGTGTGAGCCACGGTTTGTTGGCATAGTTAAACATATAAGCAATATGGTGACTTGGTTCATTACCATGCGCATATTGCCCAATTAATCCTGAAATATCAGCCGAAACATTATCGCCTGTAATTTCAGAACTTTCTGTAAATAATTGTTCTAAGCGGCGAGTAAAAATATCGTTACCACCATGTAACTGTACCAGGTCTTCAACATCTTGAGGCACAAACCAACTGTGTTGCCATGCGTTGCCTTCGGTATAATCAGTATGTTCTCTGTGACTGGAATATTTCGGGTCAAAACGTTCATTCCAAGATTTACCGTCGTCTGATTTTCCGCGCATAAACCCTGTTTCAGGATCAAACACATATTGATATGCTTTAGAACGATTTAGAAAATAGTTGTAATCATCCTCTTTTCCTAAAGCTTTGGCCATTTGTGCCACACACCAATCATCAAACGCATATTCCAAAGTAATGGTAACGGATTCGTCTAATAAATTATAAGGAATGTATCCGTACTTTTTATAAAGGTCTAAACCACGTTCATCCTGCATCATGGTTGTTTTCATAGCTTCATACGCTTTTTCAGCATCAAACCCTTTAATGCCCTTTTGGTAAGCATCTACAATAACAGGAATAGAATGATAGCCTGTCATGCAATTGGTTTCATTAGCATAAAGCGTCCAAACTGGTAAAATCCTTTTGGTACTGTAATAGGCTAACATTGAGTTAATAATATCTGATGTTTTATCTGGAGCTATCAAGGTCAACAACGGATTTTCTGCTCTAAACGTATCCCAAAGTGATAAGGTAGAATAGGCCGTATAATTTGTAGCCGTTACAATGCTATCATTCTCTTTTCTAAACTCGCCGTTTTTATCACTAAAAGTAACTGGTGCCAACTGTGTATGATACAAAGCCGTATAAAATATTGTTTTAAGCGAATCAACTGGTGTTTCAACCACTATTCTTGATAAGGCTGTATTCCATGTATTTTCAGCTTCCGTTTTTGCTTGTTCAAAATTAAAATCTCCTGAATCTAAATTTTCTTTGGCATTGGCAACGCTAACTGATGATACAGCTACTTTTACACGTAATTCGGTACCTCCTTCGGGATTAAAAAATAATTGTGCTTTGGCTTTTTCTCCTTCCACAGATTGACCATCGATATTTTTTTGATTGTCTGCCAATGTGTATTTTGAAATAGGTTTAGAAAATGTAGCAACAAAAAACACTTTCTGATTTTTTGCCCAACCCGTACTAAAACGGTAGCCACTTATGGTATAGTCATCTTCAATTGTAATAGATGTTTTTAAAGCCTTATCCCAATTAATTGCAAACCCTAAATCAATAACCACCGATTGGTCATCATTTTTAGTAAAGCTATATTTATGATAAGCTGTTCTTAAAGACGATGTTAATTCTACATTCACTTTTGGATCCTCAAGAAATACTTGATAGTATCCAGGACTTGATTTTTCGTTAGTGTGACTATACGATGATTTATAAGGAAGTGAATCTCGTGAAGTCGTATTAATGGTTAAATCAACCTTTTTATTTATTGGCATAAACAATATATCGGCCAAATCGCCAATACCAGTTCCACTTAAATGCAAATGGCTAAAACCAACAACAATAGAATCTGAATAATGATACCCTGAACACCAATCCCAACTTGAAATACCATTGTCTGGACTCACCTGTACCATCCCAAAAGGAACAGTCGCTCCGGGGTATGTATGCCCATGTCCACCAGTTCCTATAAACGGATTGACTAATTTTATAGTAGCTGTTTTATCCTGAATACTTTCTGCAGTATGCTCCTTACAACTGATAAATAAAAACACAAACAAAATAAAGAGAGTAAAGTTTTTCATATCGCGACACCATTAATTAACCTTAAATTTTCATTAATTTTACTGTAAATAAAAGTAATTTAGACGGATAACATATTAAAAGCCCTAAACACCAAAAAACAATATTAAATGTTCGAGATATGATATATGATAATAACAAATTCTACCGCATATCGTGGAAATATCATGTCATCTTTTGGCTTGTATATTTTATGTTTAACACATTCCGTTGGGGAAGTTATTTTAATGATTATTTGTATTCCTTTCAGTCAAATTTGTTAGGTTTTCCTATCCACATGGTATCTTGCTACTTAAATATTTTTGTTTTTATGCCTTTTTTGGTATATCGAAAAAAATATGTTTTATATGTTTTTGCAATTCTATCAACCATATTCATTATGGTTACAATAAAATATAATTTAACCTATCTTTTATTGGGCCCTGATAAAGTTTGGCCTGAAGGACCAGAACACATTCATAGATTATCTCTTAACTATGTTATAGATATGATGATTGGAGAACTTTACGTTGTTGGATTTGTTGCTGCCATTAAAATTACCTTAGATTTTTTAAAAGAACATAAACGAGTTGCCGACCTTGAAAAGACCCAATTGGAAACCGAATTACAATTTTTAAAAAATCAGATATCGCCACATTTTTTCTTTAATACACTAAATAATATTTATTCCTTATCTGTAATAAAATCTAATAAAACACCTAAAATAATTTTAAAGCTATCAGAGTTAATGCGTTATATGCTTTATGAAACCAAAGCTAAGCGACAAAGTTTACAAAATGAAATACTTTGTATTCAAAATTATCTAGACTTAGAACGTGTTAGGTATGATGATTCGCTTGAAGTAAATATGTATATTTCGGGTGACATACAAGATAAAGAGATTGCTCCTATTTTATTGTTGACATTTGTTGAAAACGCCTTTAAACACGGAGCAAACAAAAACATAGGTAAGGTGAAAATAGATATTAACTTTAAAATTAAAGAAAAATTCCTTTATTTTACCATTACAAATCCGATGCCTTTAATTACCAACCATAAAGATAATTTAAAGCAATCTAGCGGTATTGGATTAGAAAACGTTAAAAAAAGACTTGCTTTAGGCTACGATAAAAGTGATTATAAACTAGTCATCAATAACAGGAAAAATAAATTTATTGTGAAGCTTAAAATTAAAGTAGCTTAAATTAAAAAAATGCACTCTAAAATTAATGCGCACCATAATTTTCTTTTAATTAATAAATAGCAAAGACATGAACATAAGTTGTTTGATTATAGATGATGAGCCGTTAGCTATTAAGGTTATTAAAAATTATTTAGATCAAATTGAAAATTTTGAACTAATAAACTCTTTTAGCAACGCCATTGATGGCTTAAATTATTTAAAAAACAACACGGTTGATGTTATTTTTTTAGATATCAATATGCCAGTATTAGATGGTATTAATTTTATTAAAAGTTTAGAAGACCCACCGTTATTAATAATTACAAGTGCCTATGATGAATTTGCCATAGAAACGTATGAATTAGATGTTCTAGATTACTTGGTTAAACCTATCGAATTTCCTAGATTTATGAAAGCTCTCAATAAGGTTGAAAGAAGGCTAGAGATAATCCATAAATCTCCCGTAGAAAAAACAAAAGAGCGTCTTTTTATTTTTGTTAAGATTGATAAAAAGAAAATGAAGAAAATTTTTCTAGATGAAATTTTAGTAATTGAAAGTTTAAAAGATTACTTAAAAATAAATACCCAAACAGGGAGATATATTGTACACAGTACCTTAACCGATTTTACAAGTTTATTACCTGCTAGAGATTTTATTCGAATACACAGGTCCTACACGATTGCCATTGATAAAATTGATGCTATTGAAGGTAATAGTGTAGAAATAGAAGGCCTTAGATATGTGATTGGCAGGTCTTACTTAGATGATGTAAAAAATAAAATTTTAAATTCCTCTATTTAGAAACTCGTCGCAAAAAAAGATGGCTATCTTCTTTCTCCAAAAGATAACCATCAATAACTAAAAAAACAACTAACTCAACAATATAACTTGCTACTAATCAATACTTTTTATTGTTAATTCATTTAAAAGTAATACCGTTTAAAAGCTTCAATGGCTGCATAATCGGCTAATCCTAAATCATTATATTTTTTTGCGGTCTCTCTATTTCTATCCTCAGCACGTACCCAAAATTCTCTAGAATCGTCTCCTTGAAACATAACCCCATCCTTTTGAGATTGGTGATAAAATATAGCGTGACGCTTTTTAAGCACCTGATCTGGACTCATAGGTACAGCCATTTCAATTTGATAAGGCTCCCATTCGTGCCAAGCACCGCGATATAACCACACCCAACAATCATTTATAAAAGGTTCGTTTTTTAATCTTTTTAAAGCCTCAAATAAACTATCTAGACAAACTTTATGTGTTCCGTGAGGATCAGCCAAATCACCTGCTGCATAAATTTGATGTGGTTTTACCTCTTCAATAAGATTACACATAATCTCTATATCTGCTTCAGAAAGATTTGCCTTCTTTACAGTTCCTGTTTCATAAAAAGGGAGATCTAAAAAGTGAACATTTTCATCTGGCAAACCCAAATATCTAGTTGTTGCTAAAGATTCACTTCTTCTTATATTACCTTTTAACTTTCTAACTTCTACAGAATCAATATCGTTTTCTGACTTATTTTTTAAAAAGTTTATAATGCCTTCTGATTCTGTTGATTTAGAATTTAAAGCCATAGAAACTTCTGCAAATTTTAAAGCTTCTTCATTAGAAACTGCAATATTGCCAGAAGTTTGATAAGCCACATGCACATCATGGCCTTGCTCTACAAGTCTATCAAAAGTACCACCCATTGAAATAACATCATCATCTGGATGTGGGCTAAAAATAATAACTCTCTTTTTTGCTGGTGTTGAACGTTCTGGTCTATTGGTATCATCAGCATCTGGTTTTCCTCCAGGCCACCCTGTTATGGTATGCTGTAATTTATTAAACATTTTAATGTTTAAGTGATAAGCAGTACCTTCTTCTGTTAAGAGACCCGCCATACCATTATCATTATAATCTTTGTCAGTTAATTTAAGGAAAGGCTTGCCTGTTAACTCACTTAACCAAACAACGGCTTTAAGTTTTAAAGCATCAGTCCACACACAAGATTTAACTAACCAAGGTGTGTTTACTCTTGTTAATTGCGAAGATGCATCGACATCTAAAACAAAAGTTGTATTGTTATGCTCTTGTAAATAGGTTGCCGGAACTTGCGAGGTAATTTCACCTTCAATAGTTTTTTTTAATATGTCGGCTTTACTAATTCCCCAACCAAGGAGTACAATTCTTTTTGCGTTCCTTACGGTGCCAATTCCCATTGTAATAGCTTTTCTAGGTACATTATCTATGCCTAAAAAAGTTGGAGCAGCATCAACGCGTGTAATATGATCTAGAGTAATACTTCGAGTGCCCGAATTAATATGAGACCCTGGCTCATTAAATCCAATATGACCTGTTCTACCAATACCAAGAAGTTGAAAGTCTAATCCACCATAGTATTTTATTTTCATTTCATAATCTATACAATACTGGCGAAGTTCTTCAGGACTTACTTTTCCGTCTGGAATATTTATGTTTTCTGGAAGGATATCTACATGATTAAAAAGATGATCATGCATAAAGTAAAAATAACTTTGAATATTATCTTTATCCATAGGATAATACTCATCTAAATTAAATGTTATTACATTTTTAAAACTTAAACCCTCTTCTTTATGCATTCTAACGAGCTCTTCATACACTTTTATAGGTGAAGACCCTGTTGCTAAACCCAACACACAAGGTTCGTTTAATTCTTCTTTTCTTTGAATTAAATTAGCTATTTCTTGCGCCACCAATATAGAAGCTTCTAGAGATGACTTAAAAATAACATTATGAATTTTTTCATAACGTGTCTCTTCAAACTTACCTGCCTCTTTATAACTTATCCCTTCTTTTTCTTTAAAGCTAATATCTTCTGTAATCATTTGGTAGTTGATAATTTCGTTAATAAAATAAAACTACCAATAAGCTATTATTTAAGTTAAAAATTTCGACTAATAACAAATGTACATCGGCAAAGGTTTTTCTAATAGTTTGTTTTAGAATTATACAAAGAAGAATTAAAACAAAAATGTAAACGTATTATATTCTCATAAACAACTAGTATAAATGTGTTGTTGTGATTTACTATGTTTTTTCCATATTAAAGAGATTCTATGGATTTACTTAAACATAAAAATCACACCCTCTTTATTACATTGGTAACAATCCCCCAAATAAGAAAATCATTGTCTTCCGTAATTCTTATAATAGGATAATCAGGGTTTTCTGGTTGTAGCCAAACCTCATCTTTATCTACTTTTAAACGTTTTACCGTAAATTCTCCATCCAAAAAGCAAACGGCTATTTTATTGTTTGTAGGTTCTAGACTTCTATCTATAACCAACAAATCGTTATCGTCTAGTCCCGCACCAATCATAGATTGACCACTTACGCGTGCATAGAACGTCGCTAGTTTATTTTTAACAAGTATGCTGTCTAAAGATAATCGTTCTTCTCTAAAATCGTCGACAGGTGACGGGAATCCTGCAGAAATCCCTGTATTAAAGAAAAAAGCTCCTGAATTATCACTATCATCTGGAGTAAAGAAAGTTAGCGGTTTAGCGTTATGTCGTATCATATTTTCATCGTTCTTGTAACAACAAATCTCTTTTTTTAATTGTTTTAAAGGTATAGAAATTTAAGTTTTATTCTGAATATTTATGGATTCCAATTCAACTTTTAATTCTTGAAACATATTCATAATACTACTCAGTTTTAATTCTTCGGCTTTATACTCTTGCGTATTTATACAACAGGTAAACTCCCATAATTCTAAAATTTGATCTTTTTTAACTTCGTAAGGATTATAAAATCTATTATCGCTACTCAAAATTAAAGTATCTGCATCTTTATCATAAACACGCTTATAAACTAGACCATCATCTTTAGTTAAAACAATATAGGTTCTCCCATTTTTAATATCTTGAATATCTTCAACAAACTTGGCTACAATAAAAGAACCATCTTTTACGGGTAACATAGAGTCGCCTTTTATGGGAAAAGCACGATGAGTTCCCGTAGGTAAAAAAGGCAATTTAATTTTTTGTAATTGCTCTATATATTCAGGATCTGCATAACCAGCTAAATAACCTGCTGACGCTTGTGCAGGAATAATTTCAATAAGGTCTTCGTTATTTTCATTAACTGTAATGGGAAATAATACGCGCTTACTCCCTATTTCTATGAATGACGTGTCTTTTGCCAATCTCAAATCATTCTTAACTAAAATATCAATAGGGATATTAAAATAGTTTGACAAGTCTATAAGCCTCTCTATTGGAGGCTCGGAGCGACCTTCTTCGTAAGATCCAATCATCGAACGTGTACATTTCAGTTCTTCTGAAAAACGTTCTTGAGAAAGCTTTTTTAACAATCTTAAGTGTTTTATGTTAATCTGAATGGGCGTCATCTTATCTCAATTTTTAACATTAATTGCTACAAATATAAGCAACAAAAACTACTATTTGTAGTTATTTTTGTTTAAAAAATCTACATGTATCTTAATTGCCATACATATTATAGTTTACGCTATGGCACCATAAAGCCAGAACAATTACTTACTATGGCTTCTGAAAATGGCATACAAACATTAGCGTTGACCGATATTAACAATACGTCTGCATGTTTGGACTTTGTAAGGTTATCTGAAAAATATGGTGTTAAACCTGTACTAGGTGTCGATTTTAGAAATGGTGCGCAGCAACAATTCATCCTCCTTGCAAAAAACAATAATGGCTTTAAAAATATTAACGAATACCTGTCTGCATTTTTACATGACTCCAATTTAAGCATTCCTGATATAGCACCAGAATTAGAAGACACTTTTGTTATTTACCCCTATATACATCACAAAAACTATCAGTTAAAGCCTAATGAATTTATAGGCATCAAACCTCAAGACCTTAATCATTTTAAGTTCTCTAAATGGTCCAAACTACAAAACAAATTAGTGGTTTTACAAACGGTTACTTTTGAAAATAAAAAAGGATTCAACACCCATCGGTTATTACGTGCTATTGACAATAATACTTTATTAAGCAAGCTTCCAAAAAGTGAAGAAGGCAAGGAAACGGATAAGATGTTACCATATGATGAATTATGTGGTATCTATCAGGAATTTCCAGAACTTCTTAAAAACACGTCATCCCTTTTAAATGAGTGTCATATTGCATTTGATTTTTCGCAAGAAATACCAAATAACCAAAAATCGTACACAACTAATGAAGCGCTAGATTTTAGGTTACTAAAAAAACTAACCTACAAAAATCTGAATTATCGCTATAAAAATCCAGACGACATTATTTATAGTCGTATTGAAAAGGAACTTGAAATTATAAAACAAAAAGGGTTTGTCTCTTATTTTTTAATCAACTGGAAAATTTTAAAATACGCCCGAAGCAAAGGTTATTTTTATGTAGGCCGTGGTAGTGGAGCTAACAGTATTATTGCTTATTTACTAAGAATTACTGACGTAGACCCCATAGAACTCGACCTTTATTTTGAACGGTTTATTAATCTATATCGAAAAAATCCACCCGATTTTGATATTGATTTTTCATGGACAGATAGAGACGACATTACCGATTATATTTTTAGTCGATTTAAAAACACGGCTTTACTCACCGTTTATAACACTTTTAAATTTAGAGCTGCAGTACGAGAATTAGGCAAAGTTTTTGGCTTACCAAAAGCCGAAATGGATATTCTAACGCGCGGCAAATACAACATACATCAATTAGACAAATTATCCCAATTAGTAATTAAATACAGCTCATATATTCAAGGGTTTCCAAATTATTTGGGTATTCATGCCAGCGGTATTATTATTTCAGAAAAGCCCATTCATTATTACACCGCCACATTTTTACCACCAAAAGGGTATGCTACCACGCACTTTGATATGATTGTTGCTGAAGATATTGGTTTATATAAATTTGATATTTTAAGTCAGCGAGGTCTGGGGAAAATTAAAGACACGGTAGATATTGTCAAATATAACCATCCTGAAAAAGCACCTATTGATATTCATGATATTAAGCGTTTCAAACAAGATGAACGTATTAAAGATTTACTAAGAAATGCCAAAGCTATCGGGTGTTTTTATGTAGAATCTCCAGCCATGCGTATGCTTCTTAAAAAATTACAAGTAGATCATTATTTAGGGTTGGTCGCTGCCAGTTCCATCATTCGGCCAGGAGTAGCCAAATCGGGCATGATGCGCGAATACATTTTGCGTTACCGCTACCCCGAACGTATAAAAAATGCACATCCCGTTTTACTTAGCATTATGCCGGAAACGTATGGCGTTATGGTATATCAAGAAGATGTTATAAAAGTAGCTCATATTTTTGGCGGATTAACTTTAGGTGAAGCCGATAAATTACGCCGCGGCATGTCTGGTAAGTTTCGTTCTCGTGACGAGTTTTTAGCAGTAAAACAACTTTTTTTTGATAACTGCAAAAAAAGCGGAAAGTCCGAAGCACTCACAGCAGAAGTCTGGCGACAAACAGAAAGTTTTGCAGGCTATGCCTTTGCTAAAGGCCACTCGGCTTCTTATGCTGTAGAAAGCTATCAAAGTCTGTTTTTAAAAGCCTACTATCCGTTAGAATATATGGTTGCAACCCTTAATAATTTTGGTGGGTTTTATAGTACTGAATTATATGTGCATGAAGCCAGAATGCATGGTGGTATTATTGAAGCGCCCTGTATTAACCAGAGTTTTAATGAAACTATTATCAAAGGAAAAACTATTTATTTAGGCTTTATGTTTTTACATGCATTAGAAGCAAGAATCATAAAAAAACTACTTATAGAACGTCATAAAAATGGCTCGTTCAAAAGTTTAGATGATTTTATAGATCGTGTTCCTATATCGGTAGAGCAAATTTCTATCCTCATAAAGATTAATGCCTTTCGATTTACAACAATCAACAAGCGTGAATTGCTTTGGGAAGCTCATTTAAAAATTAGTAAAGTGTCTATTGAAGATCCTATTATGACCTTATTTAAAACTGAAAAAATACATTATAAAACACCCCAGCTCCCTAGTGATTATTTAGAAAATGCTTTCGATGCTATCGAACTACTAGGATTCCCACTTTGTAGTCCTTTTGAATTGCTGGAAACTGAATTAAAATGCACGCTTAAAGCCGAAGACCTCATAAAATACATTGGTAAAACGGTTAGTATCGAAGGCTATTTAATTACTACCAAAAACACCGCAACATCAAACGGAAAAATAATGCATTTCGGTACTTTTTTAGATTGTGATGGTGACTTTATAGACACGGTTCACTTTCCGCCCGTAGCATCAAAATTTCCATTTAGAGGCAGAGGTATTTATAAAATAACAGGTAAAGTTATAGAAGAGTTTGATTGCATTACTATCGAAGTGAGAGCTATGGCAAAACTACCTATTATACAAGACCCAAGATATAGCGACCCATCGCCAAAATTTCTATCAAGAAGAAAACATAACATTATAAAAACATTGTAAATGAGTAACGAACGTGCCATAGTACACATGGATTTGGATACTTTTTTTGTGTCTTGCGAGCGCTTGCTTGATAGTCGTTTAATAGGTAAACCCATACTTATTGGCGGTACAAGCGATAGAGGTGTTGTGGCTTCTTGTAGTTATGAAGCCAGAACCTTTGGCATCCATTCTGCCATGCCCATGCGTATGGCAAAAATGCTTTGCCCTGAAGCTATTGTACTTCGTGGAAATTCTGGGGTTTATAGTAATTTCTCAAAAGACGTTACCGATGTTATTAAAGAAAACGTACCCATATACGAAAAAACCTCTATCGATGAATTCTATATTGATCTTACGGGAACGGATAAGTTTTTTGGATGCCACAAATTGGCATCCGAGTTGCGCCAGCGTATCATGAAAGAAACAGGATTACCAATTTCTTTTGGGTTATCTGTTAACAAAACGGTTTCTAAAATAGCAACGGGAGAAGCCAAACCCAACAATGAAATCAGGATTATTACAGGTACCGAAAAGCCTTTTTTAGCACCACTTTCCGTTAGAAAAATCCCAATGGTTGGCGAAGTTACTTATAAATCTTTATGCGATTTAGGTGTAAAACGTATTAAAACCATACAAGACATGCCTATGGATTTAATGCACAAAGTACTTGGCAAAAACGGATTATCCATTTGGAAAAAGGCTAACGGTATAGATAATAGTCCTGTTGTACAATATCACGAACGCAAATCTATTTCTACAGAACGCACATTTAATAAAGACACTACCGATGTAAATAAACTAAAAAGTATCATTATTGCCATGACCGAAAACTTAGTCTATCAGTTACGCCGAGGCAATAAATTAACAGCCTGTGTTACTTTTAAAATTAGATATTCAGATTTTCAAACCTATACACAGCAGCAGCATATCCCCTATAGCTCTATGGATCATGTTATTATGCCTGTGGTGTTAGACATATTTAAAAAACTATATCATCGTAGATTATTGGTGAGACTTATTGGTGTTAAGTTTAGCCATTTAGTTGAAGGCGGGCACCAAATTAATTTATTTGAAGACGACGAAAAACACCTTCATTTATGTAAAGCTATAGACAAAATGCGTGAGCGTTATGGTGACAGAGCTGTTATAGCGGCAGCTGGTATGGAAGCAAAAACAATAAGTAGATGGAATCCATTTAATGGAGAACCTCCTCCACTTTTAGCGAATAGGAGGCAGTAAAAATAAAACTCGTTTTTATATTTATGTTATGGTTGAGAACATCATTATACCTGAAAGACAACGTCCTTTATAGCAAAGAATAATCTCTTCGCGAAATCACACAGTCATCGTTATTGCTTAAAACAGCAAGTAGGTTTATTGCGATAACTGATATAAAAACCCGTTCACAATAGGTGTAACAGTTGTTGCAAACTACTAAATGTAAATGACTTTAAAAATACATGATTTTCATACATTTGTTGTGATGTATGATAAAGAATTAACAATAAGAGAGCCCAAAGTACCTTGGTTCAATCGTATCCTGTTTTCTGTTATATTTTCAGCTTTTTTAACATTTATCATTTATTTTTTTAGCGATAATGTTATTAATGAATTGACCACTTTAGACCTTGCCAATGCGACTTTTTATTTAATTTGGCTTTTTGGGGTATTGATTGTTTTTATTCTTCCCTTGATATCGAGACACTATATCCATTTTAATTTTTCTAATTTTAAAATAATGCATAGTTACTCAATTGGAATTTTCACTTATAATGAAAAATGGCAAAATTTAGAAGATCTGAAATACATATCTGTTTTTAATGCATATAGTGGCTATGAAATAAACCTATGGTATAAAAAAAATAAATTTTTGAGGGTATTTGCCCTAGAGGATTCCAACGAAGCTTTTGAAAAAGCTTTTTCTCTTTCTGAAAAATTAAATATTGATTTACTTGATGCTAGAATAAGAGGAAACCACAGGTGGGTTTATAAATCAGCCTATAGAGAAACTGGTAAAATTGAATATATAGATTAACTTTTATATTAAACTCAACTACAATTTATCATCGTTTTAAAAAAGCTTAGGACTCTTTATTATAGCATTGCCTGTGCGCTTATACGTTACTTTAGTGCCATTAGCACAAAAATGGTATACGGCTTTTACTTTTTGTTCTTTAAACGACATCAGTATAACATCTGATATTTCACAATTATAATCGTTTGCCACTTTTTGTTTTACATCCTCAATAGCGGCACGTCCCCTTTTTAATTGCGATTGAATTTTACTGTTCAATTCGGGTTCAACAAAATCCTCTGCCAGATTACATGTGTTATTAGTAGCAGGCTTTTCCATGTCTATATACTCCCATGTATTATCAGCTTTCAGTAACACGCGTCTGCCATCATCTGTTTTTACAATGATATTGTTCTGAGCAAAACCTATGCTTACAATAAAAAACAGGAACATAAAAAAGGTGGTTTTCATAATAGCGAGAATATTTATAGTATTCCAAAAGTACATTTTTTAGAGTAAAAAGAATAAACTAATCCTCAACATACTCTAAAATATCACTAGGCTGACAGTCTAACGCCTTGCAAATGGCCTCTAAAGTTGAAAAGCGAATGGCTTTTGCTTTGCCTGTTTTTAAAATGGAAAGGTTAGCCGTCGTGATACCTATAATATCTGCCAATTCGTTGCTTTTCATGTTTCGCTTTTCAAGCATTACATCTAAATTTACTAGTATCGACATAACTATACCGTTAAATCGTTTTCTTTCTGTAGAGCATGTGCTTTATCAAAAACTTCACTTAAAAAA
>TARA_R110002050_G_scaffold44262_2_pt1 | contig 31648 bp, 28 predicted proteins | sample TARA_R110002050 | Tara Oceans TARA_R110002050 (sample SAMEA4396988) | marine metagenome | biome: Polar Biome; feature: [DCM] deep chlorophyll maximum layer (ENVO:01000326); material: water (ENVO:00002006), including particulate matter (ENVO:01000060) such as... | depth 25 m
ACGAAGTAGTCATCGAATTTGTAAACTTATACACGGGGTAAAAATGTCGGAAGGTGTCAATAAATGAAGAAGGGAAGCGTAGATGGGGCCCCGGATCAAGTGCGGGACAATGGAGATTGGGCAGCAATATATCTTTACGTTGTGAGAGGAATGCACTGGCAGAACAAGACTTTAAACCAGCCTATGTTTTAGCTTTGCTTTTTGACCTGAGAAGGAATCAATAGAAACAGGGCAAAACAGCTGAACAAGCTGATGGCAGCACTGGTTAAGAACAAAGTAGAGTGACCGTACACATCCCAAATTGTACCGGCAAACCAGCTTGAAATAAACATATCGATTCCTACGATCAGGTAAAATACGCCAAATGCCGTCCCACGGATATATTGGGGTGTGACATCAGAAATAAGAGAGACAAAAATCGCCTGGGTTACTCCAATATGGGCTCCCCATAAAAATACGCCAACCATAACCAGAAAAACTTCTCCGGAATAGGCCATTGTTATACCAGCAAGAATCATAAGAAAAAATCCACTTAACAGAACTTTTCGACGTTCCATAGTATCAGAAAGGCGCCCTAAAGGATAAGCAACTAAAAACTGCCCGATATTAAATACCAACATAACCAAAGAAATATTTTCAACAGACAGGCCAACATCTCTTACTCTAAATACCAAGTAAGATTCCCCAAAGTGCGCCAATTGGAATATGGCAGTCAGAATTATAATCTTCCAATAAGTTCCATTAAGCTCTTTAAACGCACTCCACCGGAATTTCTTTTCATGTTTTTGCTTGTCAGTCAGAACAAACTTATCTTTATGCTGGGGTTCTTTAACGCCAAAAACAAATAGAACCAAAGCAAATCCTGCGGGAATCGTGGCATATAAAAACAAGTCGCGAAAACTTGTATCTGAAAAAGTTAGAATGGCAATAACCAAACCAGCCCCAATGAAAGAGCCCGCTGTTTTCAAAGACTTCGTCAATCCGTAAGATGCACCGCGTACACCCTTTGGCGCCAAATCACCAATCAAAGCATCACGTGGGGATGCCTGTATCCCGTTACTTATCCGATCCAAAGAACGGATCCAAAAGATCCAAATAACACTGCCGGCCATTGCAAACATAGGCTTTACAAGCATGGATAAGGTATACCCCACCCCTAAGACTGCCTTACGATTTTGGAAGATATCCCCGACAGCGCCAGAAAAGATGCGGATAAAATAAGAAACGAATTCAACAAATCCATCAATGCGTCCTACTTCTGTTCTAGAGGCCCCCAGTTCAGTTTCCATGAACAAAGGCATAACACTGAACACCATAATTGTCGCAAGGTTGATCAAAAGGCCTACAAGACCTAATATCCATATACCTTTGGGAAGACCCAGAAATTTTTTTTCGTTTGTGCTTGGCATCAATCTTTTTCGATATTAAAAAAGAAAGGTACTCAACTTAAGGTTAAAAAACAACCCCTATAATGAAATAATTATACTAAGCCAGGTGACCTTAAAAATACTTTTGATTTTTTATCTATGTTTAAAGGCAATTTTTGCTGAACAATTGACCGTCGCATAATTGCTGTTAAGGGAACAAATTCAACCCCCTCTGTTTGTTTTTCCTTAATCCAAGTCAATGTTTCTTTCAAAGCCTTGGTTTCTGGACTAACAAAAACAATCAGATATTTATTTTTTTCAAGAACACGACTTGCAACTTCTTTTATATCTGTTTTTTTATCCTTAAAAGTAAAACTTAAATGCCGCCTTAAGTAAGGGGATTTCAATTCCCGCGCAACATCCAAAGCCTTGCTGTCCTTTGTTGTCATTGAATCAAGAAAGATATACCCCTTTTTCTTTAAGATAGCCAACAGCTTTTTTATCGACTCTTGATTACTTGTAAACGCACTTCCCATTTGGTTGCTGACCCCAATAACATAAGGGGTTTTTCGTAAAACATTTTGGACATAATCGTTTATTGCTTTTTCTGAATCATTTGCTTTTAGCCATTTCTTTCCCTTCATAACCTTCGGAAGTTTTGATGGATATAAAGGTTCCATGGGAATATGCGCCACAACTTCACGGCCATTTTTGTTGGCCAACTTCGCCAATTTTTGATAATTTTTATCATCCGTTGAAATTGTATAAGTCAAAGGAATATCATAATTTTTAAGGTCCTGCCATTCCCCCTGTTTTGCCTTGTTTACGTCATTAATCACAATGGCTACCATCGGCTTATTAAGTCTATAAGGCCAGGAAACAGCATTCTTTAGCCACTTTGGTTGTTGTACTTGAACAAAAGATTTTGACGTTGTTTCTTGTTGTTTGAAAATTTGCACCAATTCCGAATCGTCAAAGGCCTGTGCTGCAATCACATCTTCTTTAAGATCATCAATATTTTCCAAATCATAAATGGCATCATCCCCATAGGCAGATCCATTTTCTTCTGTTAAAACGTCTGCATTAACAGAAGGATGAATAACTTTTGGATTATCTTTTAAAGAAGGCAACAGGAAAACGATTAAGGTAGAAACCAAGGCAATTAAAATAACCCACAAAACAAATTTGTTTTGTTTATTTTTTTCAGTTATTTTGGCTGGAAGACGACGGTCTGTCATGCCATAGACTTTTTTAGATTCATAATACGATCGTATGCTTCATCTATACGTGATTCGGGAACAATCCCTTTCTTAACAGCATTTACAAGAATATTTACTGACTTTTCACCAATATTTGGATCGGGTTCAAAGCCGTCAACACCCATAGCCGCCGCCTTATTATTTGAAACAATTACCATATCACACCCCGCCAAAACAGAATTGATCAAGGCTTCTTCATATTTGTAATGCTGTTGAATGGCCCCCATATGCAGATCATCTGTAATGATAACCCCATCAAAACCGGCATGACGTAACTTGTCTAAAGTTTTTTTGGATAGGGTTGCAGGATGTTCTGGGTCCAGATTTTTATTGTAAATATGGGCAGTCATAACGGAATCAATTTTGCCTTGTTTGGCCAATTCATAAAAAGGGATTAATTCTTTTTCATCCCAATTTTCTGTAACGTCCACGTATCCTTCGTGTGAATCCCCTTGGGCACTGCCATGGCCTGGAAAGTGTTTAATACAATTAACCACTTTATTATTTTTCAAGGCGTCAATCATCGTTCCGGCATATTTAACAACTTTACCAGGATCTGAAGAATAACTTCTTTGCAAATCCCCAATAACAGGACATTTATAACCAGGGGGGTTTACATCCACACAGGGGGCAAAGTCAAAGTTAATGTCATGGGTATGAAGTTCAGATGCCAATTTATGATACCAATCTGCAGCGTCAGATTCCGTCATTCCAGCAATTGATTGCGCAGAGGGATAAGTCGTAAAACCATTCCCAGAATTCAGACGTTGAACACGGCCGCCTTCTTGATCAATGGAAATAAAGAAAGGCAGTTTGGCAGATTTTTTAAAAAATTGGGCCAAGGCCTTTACTTGTTCAGGGCTTTCAACATTGTAATTAAATAAAATTGTACCGCCGGCAAATCCTTGTTCAACCTGTTTGGCAAAGTCTTTAACGCTTGCGTCCTTTGAAGATTTTCCTTGAAAGCCCACGATCAGCATTTGACCAATTTTTTCAAATAATTCGGCCATTACGCTTCCTCTTTATAGCCAATTTTCTTGGCTTGCTTGATCATGGCCATTTGTATTTTTGCAAAGGCTTTATTTTCAATTTGCCTAACACGTTCTTTAGATATTCTAAATCTTTGGGCCAGTTCTTCCAAAGTCAAAGACGGTTCATTTAGGCGTCGATATTTGATGATTTCATATTCCCGGGGGGATAAAACGCGCAAAGCATCTTCAAGCATTTTTCTTTCTTTATCACTTTTATCTTTATTTATAACGTGATCTTCCTGGCTTTCTGTCTCTGTTTCCAACCAGTCCTGCCATTCCAATGAATCTTCCCCTGCCTTAACCGTGGCATTCAAAGACCTATCCCCACCGGACATTCGCTGGTTCATCATCCAAACTTCTTCTTCCTTAACCCCTAATTCCTTTGCAATTTTCTTAACATCTTCTTCGCTCATTTCTTTTTCGCCGTTCATCAGCTTAAGATTATGTTTCATACGTCGAAGGTTAAAAAATAACTTTTTTTGGGCAGCCGTGGTCCCAACTTTTACCATGGACCACGATTTCAGAATATATTCCTGCATCGCTGCTTTTATCCACCACATGGCATAGGTTGAAAAACGATGGCCAAGATCTGGATTATATCGTTTGATTGCTTGCATAATACCTATATTGCCTTCTGATATCAGTTCTCCCATTGGCAATCCATATCCGCGGTACCCTGCGGCTATTTTTGTGACTAAGCGCAAGTGACTGGTGATTAATCGACGGGCAGCTTCGGGATCTTGGGTTTTTACCCATTGTTTGGCAAGGGTGAATTCTTCTTCATAATCTAACAGAGGATATTTTTGTATTTTCCTGATATAAGAACTAATGTCATTTTCATTAGGAACTATATTTCCGGTTGGAAATGTACTCATACTGTCCCCTTATTATATTTTATGTATATTCATGCTATCTTCCAATTCTTTTTTTGCCATCTGGTTTACAACAAAGGCTGGAATCGTAAGACCGGGAAGATATGTTTCAATATTCATCATAAACTGATCATCCAACGCATTCATAAAGTTTTGAACAAAGGCCCCCCAGATCTGTAATCTAAAAGACATTTTAACGTCGCTTTCTATGCTTACAATTCTGCTTAGGCTAACTTCCGCTTGTCCTTCTGAAAATTCAGGTAGGTCGCGAACGTCGATGACAACTTGGGCTTCAGCCCCAAACCGGTCGGGTCCACCCACTGTCAATGTTTCATGGGTGTCTTTTATGTCTTTCAATCCATTTTCAACAACATTTGCATTTAAAATCCTGATAACCGCCGTGCCTTTTTTCCCGGCTGCGATGAAACGATTCCTTAGCCAATGATCCAATTCAGAGATAATGGAAGCCGGCAGCATATACTTATTCAAATCTTTTTCTTGGGGTTTATATTCATTAATAACGTGGATACTGGCAACGTTTAAAAAGATCTTTTTTTCCATATAATTAAAACCAGGCATATCAACTTTTGCTTCTTGGACACATCCGCTTACAAGCAAAACTGTCAGCAAAGAAAATATTATGCGTTTTAATTTCATGGTGTGAATCCCCCTGGTTTATTTATCACATGGTTAAATATGTCATGATAAAGGACGAAATGCAATACTTTCAAAGTATTAACTTATTTTAATTTTTTAAGCGCGTCAAACGGGTTTTTTTCAGAATTTTCCTCAAACTCTTTATGCTTAAATTCAACCTCTTTTTTACGTGGATAAGGGTTTATATCCAATGCCAAGTACTGGGTGAACACTTCCCCCATGTCAATTTTTCCGGTGGCAGGAATGTCAATTTCTTCTTCAACTTCTGTACTTAATACACTTAAGTCCAGATCATCTTCATTGACAGAATTGGGGTTTTCAGGGCGCAAAAACAGGCTGAACTGGCTGATTACTTTTTCTTTCACAGGCTCCATTGTGCTGACACATGTCTGCGTTATTTTGGCTTTAATCTTTCCTTCGACTTTAAAAGATTTGTTGGGGATTTGCTTTACGGTATAAATAACTTCGAATAATTCTATTTCCAAAACATCCAAACGGCTTGCCAACGCTTTTCTTTCGTCAGGCTTTGCGGCCAATTTATGTTCTTTAATGGCATTTCCGACAGCATTGACGTCTAAGATCCTTGAAAATTCTGATGTATTTTTAGTCATTATATTGCCCAGTATTTTAGAACTTTATCAAACGCTACCGCCCGCAGAAATGGCAGATGGGGTGGGATTCGAACCCACGAAGAGCGTAAACCCTTGCCGGTTTTCAAGACCGGTACCTTCAACCACTCGGCCACCCATCCAATTAAAAAATCAGTGATATAAATCATTGAGTTATAAAAAGGAATATGCCATCATTGAATTAATTTTCAAGCAAAATTTATAAAAACATTATGAAATTATTAAACAGCCTCTTATTTTTCTTATTTTTCACCCTTTTCCTAAGCCAATCTGCGCCCGCAGAAAACAAACGATCTTTCAATGAATGGAAGGCAAGTTTCAAAATCCGGGCCATGAAAGAAGGCATCACAGAAAAAACTTTTGATTCTGCCTTTAAGGGGATAAGACCCAATAAAAAGATCATTAAACTTGATCATCATCAGCCTGAACTTAAGAAAACATTCCTTCAGTACTTAAAAAATCGTGTTCCACCTCGTATTAAGGAAGGTCGAAAACTTTTAAGTATTCATAAAAATCTTTTAGAAAAAATTTCAAAAAAATACCATGTTCCCTATGAAGTTATTGTGGCGTTATGGGGCAGTGAATCAAATTTTGGCAAATTCACAGGGGGGTTTTCAACCATCCAAGCTTTGGCAACCCTTGCCTATGACGGCCGTCGAGGTGAATTCTTTATGTCTGAACTGATTCATGCCTTAAAAATCATGCAAGACAATCACATTAAGGTGGCAAACATGAAAGGATCCTGGGCGGGGGCCATGGGGCAATGTCAGTTTATGCCATCCAGTTTTACATCCTTTGCCGTGGATGAAAGCGGCGATGGACATATTGATATATGGCATAATATTCATGATGTTTTTGGATCCATCGCCAATTATCTGCATAAATCTGGCTGGAACCCTGATCAACCTTGGGGATATCAAATAAAATACAACAAATCTTTGGAAAGACTTGCACAACTGAAAACAAAAAAAACTTTGAAAGACTGGAAAAAAGCAGGTATTACAATGATAGATGGCTGCGAACTTCCGGACACAAATTGGGTAGGCTTAATTGTTGTTCCAGAAAACAGCAAAATGGCTTTCTTGCTTTTGGTCAATGCCAATGTATTATTAATATGGAACAGATCAATTTGGTTTGTCTTATCAATAGGGTTACTTTCTAATGGATTACAGTAAAAAACTGAAGACAATTTTATCATTTACATTTGTTTTGGGATTGGCAAACTGTTCAAGATTCAGTGATGTATCAAGCCCTGCAACAAAGGATGTTACCCCTAATGATGCCCCCTATGATCAGCCAGACTGGATGGAATCAAAAGGCGATGGTATTTATAAAGTTGGAAAACCTTACAAAGTAAACGGCGTATGGTATTTCCCAAAGGCTGTTCATAATTATGACGAGGTTGGATTTGCCTCGTGGTATGGCCCTGATTTCCATAATAAACGTACGGCAAATGGGGAAATATTTGATATGGATTCCCTTTCTGCTGCGCATAAAACGCTTCCCCTGCCCTCTATTATCAGGGTGACAAATATGCAAAATGGGCGTTCCTTAATTCTACGTGTTAATGACCGGGGACCTTTTGTTAACAACAGACTTCTTGATGTATCGCGCAAGGCGGCACAACTTCTTGGTTTTGCCGAGCAAGGAACGACGAAAGTCCGGGTGGAATTGCTGCCCGAAGAAACAATGACAGTTGCGGCCCTGGCCCAAGACAAAAACTTTAAAGGGGAAAATAATATCAAAGCCCATGAATCCGGCCAGGTTGAAGCTTATAAAAACCTAAAGGCTTCGGGTGTGTTAAATGAACACGATGAACAAAAGCCTATAGGTGGGAGTTTGCCAGGGGCGGCTTATCAAGAACAAAGTAACGACACCCTGTTTGACAACGAACCAACCGTCGAAGATTCTGTCTTTTCCCAGCCCTCTGTTTCCGATAAAAGCCCCTCTGGACCAGCTGCTTCTATCGCACCAACCCAAAAAGGGATATACATCCAAGTTGGTGCCTTTGGAAACAAGGAAAATGCAGATAAATTAACAGGAAAATTATCTTCTGTAGGGAAGGCCCACATTGTTAATACGGTATCGAATGGCAGAATACTTCATATCGTAAAGCTTGGGCCCTTTGAAACCAACGGACATGCGCGCAATTCCTTGTCAGAAATCAAAAACACCGGTTTAACAGACGCACGAATAATTACAGAATAAAGGGATATCATGAAAAAATTATTTACATTATTTTTACTATTAATTTTTCAAACACCTTTAACACAGGCAAGTATTGGGGTTGCCAACGCCTATGCAAAAAACGCAAAAGAAGCCATTCTTATGGACGTAGATACTGGAACTGTTTTATATGAAAAAAATCCGGATCAAATAACATATCCATCCTCCATGACAAAAATCATGACAACTTACCCTGCCTTGCAACGCATTAAAGATGGACGATTGTCCTTAGATGATACGTTCAAAGCCAGTGTAAAAGCCTGGAAAACAGGGGGAACACGCACCTTTCTTGAACCCAATAAATATGTCAAAGTCGCAGATCTTTTAAGGGGCATTATTATCCAATCTGGAAATGATGCATCTGTTGTTTTGGCTGAAAACTTGGGGGGCACTGAAGAAGACTATGCCAAAGAAATGACAAAATTGGCTGAAAGTATTGGGGCTAAAAACTCCTCCTTTAAAAATGCGCACGGCTTGACAGAGCCAGGACACTATTCAACAGTCCGGGATCTTGCCATAATAACAGCCAGCATAATACATAATTTTCCGGATCTATATAAAATATTCAAAGAACAAGTTTTTACCTATAATGGTATTAAACAATATAACCGCAACCCCCTTTTAAAAATACCGGGCCTTGGGGCAACTGGGACAAAAACAGGTCATACGGATGAAGGCGGTTATGGACTTGTGGGGTCTGCCACGAAAGATGGGCGCACCCTTATTGTTGTCGTCAATGGTTTGCCAAGCGAGAAAAAACGGGCAGAGGCCGCTGAAAGTCTTTTGAACTGGGGATTCAGAGAATTTGATAATTATAATTTAATAGACCCGTCGAAACCAATTATGACCGCCAATGTTTGGCTTGGGAAGAAAGCATCTGTCCCCCTTATGGCAAGTGGCAGCATCAAAGTAACCTTACCCAAAGCATCCCGTCACGATATAAAAGTAGAAGCCATTTATTCAGGCCCCATTCCAGCCCCTATTAAAGAAGGGCAATTGGTCGGCCGGCTTGAAATAACAGCCCCCCATACACCAACCATCACACTGCCTTTACTTGCAGGCGAAGATATAGAGGAAGTTGGTATTTTTGGACGTCTTTTGTCAGCCCTAAATTATATTATTTGGGGTCATGGCTAATGACGGCAATAAAAGGGAAGTTTATTACCTTTGAAGGCGGTGAAGGGGCTGGGAAAACAACCCAAATCCAACTGTTAAAAGATCACCTGCAATCAAAGGGTATTGATGTCATAACAACCCGTGAGCCTGGGGGAACCCCTGGTGCAGAAGATGTGCGTGATCTTCTTAAAAACGGGGACTTGTCAAAATGGGATGGTATAGCCGAAGCCTTACTTCTTTATGCCGCCCGCCACGATCATGTTGAAAAAATTATAAAACCTGCCTTGCATAAAGGTACATGGGTTTTGTGTGACCGTTTTTCTGACTCCAGCCTTGTGTATCAAGGGGTTGCGCGGGACTTAGGTATTGAAAAAATAACCCAATTACATGAGTGGGCTTTGGGAAATTTTTACCCGGACTTAACCTTTATTTTTGATATCTCTCCGCAAAAAAGCAGACGCCGTCAACAACAAAGAAATCAGAAAGCCGCTATTCCAGAGGATCGTTTTGAACAACTGGCAATTGATTTCCATCAAAAAGTCTATGAAGGATATATATCTCTGACAAAACTTTTTCCCAACCGTTGCGTCTTAATTGATGCCACCCGAAATATTAATGAAGTAAAAGAACAAATACACAGTAATATTTAAAAATAATTTACAGTAAATTTCCTCTATGTTATAATTAAATGCAAGAATAGAGAATGAGATGAAAAAATTTATTGGGTGTCTGTTGATAATTATTGGCTTCAGCAGCGGTAAAATTTACGCTGCAGCCGCTTCTGCTGTTGTTGCAGAAGATACCCGCCCTGACAGTGCGTCAAAAAAAATAGTTGGATCTTTTACAACCCCCGATGGTCATTACACACGTTTTTTGGGCTTACCTGATGGCAGATTAACGTCGCATCTTTACATAGGAAAGGTTATAAACCCAATTCCCGCCGTGCCTATGTTACATCCCTATACTAATTTTATTCACCCTTGGGTTGGATTGGCGGCAAGAACTCTAACAGCTGGCGTGCACTTACCCCAATTCATAACAGATTTACCCGGAACTTTGGCCGATCGTTTCTATGTTGTTCTGCAAGATACCCCAAAACCAGAGGCCGCCGCCCCACATATCATAAGATTAAATTATCTTTTACATACGCATGCTGATGAAAAAACTGACGGCATTGACTTAGCCGTAGGAGAACCGACAGGAATTGATAAGATTGCCATAACAGATGGCGCCCCAACAGAAGGCGTTTATAAAAGGGTCAGTTCCCATACGCATCCAGGGGATGGTGTTGTTATTGCCTCTCCAAATATTGGAAAGTTGGATTTTGGAAAACCAGCAAGTGACATAGGGTCTGCGGCCTTCTGGATGGTACATCGCATTGATGGTATTAAAACTCCCACTTTATTTATTATCATGAACGATATTGAAAAAAGTAAGATTTACCGGACCGCATTAGACGCCGCCCCTGACATGGAAACCTTAATGACGGGCCTATCTGTTGAAGGATTAATTGATGACCCTGCAACGCTTGTTCTTAAAAAGACACTTGGCTACGCATAACTTTATACAGCGACAATAGACTGGGTTTCATTTCGTCACCCCTTACTTGATGAGAAACCCAGTAATTCAGCATCTGCCATGTTTCCTTATGCCGTCATCGCAAGCATCCATAGGATGCGCGGCGATCCATGTATCACCCAATAAACCTATTGTTTTTAATTAAACTGCTTATTTAAAAATCATCTTTCATTAATCGAATTTTTTTAAATTCTTCCAAGGATGTGGCTTTTAAGAAAGGGTTATATTTTTTTTCATCCCCCAAAAAGGTTGGGACAGTTGATTTTCCCATTTCCCTTTTGGCAGTGGCCTCTGATAACTTTTCCTGCAAGTCTTTATTTTCAGGGTCCAAGGTCAAAGCAAAGTCAATATTTTTCACCGTATATTCATGGGCGCAATAAACCATCGTATCATCAGGTAACGCCTTTATTTTTTGCAAAGAATCATAAAGCTGTTCCATTGTACCTTCGAAAACACGCCCACACCCCATGGAAAACAACGTATCCCCACAAAATAAAACAGCATCCTGTGGCAGGTAATAAGCAATATGGCCAGATGTATGGCCCGGAATATCAATGATTTGAATCACATGTTTACCCAAAGTAATAATATCTGCCTCTATTAGCCCTTTATCACAGCTTGGTATACGTTCTTGATCGTGCCTACTTGCATAAACCAGGCATTGTTTGTATTGCTTAATATCATTATTTCCGCCCACATGATCATGGTGATGATGTGTATTCAATATATAATCCAGCGGCCAATCCCGCTGTTGCAAGAAATGTAAGACATCTTTTGATTCTGACGGATCAATAACCGCAGTACGCCCTTCGCCGTGAAGGATATAAATATAGTTATCTGTTAAGGCTGGGATTTGATATATCTGCAAACTCATCTATCTGGCCTATAGTTATATTGTGGGTTTTTCTTAAGTTCTCGCTTTGTTAAATACAGCGTGCTACCCATCACGATGGCGGCCCCAATATAGGTTGTTGTTTCTGGAAATTCTGCAAAAAATAAATAACCTATAACCAAAGAAAAAATAAACTTTAAATATTCAAATGGGGCCAAAAACCCGATATCTCCAATTTTATAGGACCGAATATGACTGTACTGGGCAGTTAAAGAGCACAAAACAATCAATAAAATATATTTCCAATCATCAAGTAACATTGGTTGCCAGTGAACCTTTTCAATCATGCCAAATAAAGATATATCAAATACAAACAACGGCGCCAGCAAAGAAACGGTGGCCAATCCTGAAAAGAACATCAATAATAAGGTATTATCTGTGGCGGTTAATTTCTTGCCAGATACCATCGCCCCTGCCCCCAAAGCTGCGGCCAGCAAGGCAATTCCCTCGGCATATGAAAATTCTTCATAAACAGGATCCAACGCAACCCATATCCCAATATAACCAATAACCACAGCCAAAATACGACGCCACCCACTTTTTTCATGCAGAAAAATCATTGCCAAAACAGGCAAAATCAAAGCCTGGGCAAATAATAAAGTGCTGGCCTTTGCCATATCTAAATTACGAAAAGCATAGTAATAACACATCATGCCAAACGCCCCACAGATAACACGCACCAGTTGCAATTTAGGTTGCTTGCTTTTGAAATGAAGCTTGCGTTGATAAGCCAAAACAAGCAGGACAATAGCCATATTGATAACACTTCGACATAGGTTTACTTGTAATGTCTGATACGGCAAAAACTTTACCAAAGCCATCATGCCGATAAAGGCGGCCCGGCATAAGATAATCCATCCTGCCGCCTGTGCATGCAAATGTTTCGTCTGGGAAACTGATACCATTAAGAAATTAGTCCTTTTAATTTGTATAAATAATCTAACGCCTCACGCGGACTTAGACTGTCAGGGTTCATGTTTTTCACTTCTTTTTCAAGATTATTTGCTTTTGATGACGTATTTGTCTGGTTTGCGATTTTCAACAAGGGTAAATCATCTGATAAGTCTTGCAGTTTAATTTTCTGTCCAGATTTTTCTAATTTTAATAAAATGCCCTTGGCACGCTGTATGACGGCATCGGGAATACCGGCAATCTCTGCCACATGTATACCATAAGAACGATCGGCGGCGCCTTTAATAACTTTGTGCAAAAAGACTATTTTATTTTCCCATTCTTTGATACTCATGGAATGACATTCAATGCCAGGCATTGTTTTCTCCAAGGCAGCTAATTCATGATAGTGCGTTGCAAACAAGGTGCGACATCTGGATAAGTTATGAAGGTGTTCCACCGTTGCCCAGGCCAAGGACACCCCATCATACGTCGATGTTCCACGGCCTATCTCATCCAGAATCACAAAAGATCGTTGGGTTGATTGATTCAAAATGGCGGCCGTTTCCACCATTTCAACCATAAAGGTTGACCGTCCACGGGCCAAATCATCTGATGCCCCTACCCGACTAAAGATACGATCAACAATACCGATGTGGACTTTTTTTGCCGGAACAAAACTGCCCATTTGGGCCATAATAACAAGCAAAGCATTTTGCCGCAAAAAGGTGCTTTTTCCCGCCATGTTTGGGCCTGTTAACAGCCAGACCCTATTATTTTCATCCAGTTGACAATCATTGGGCGTGAAAGACTGACTGTCCCCTGACTTTAAAGTTTTTTCCACCACCGAATGGCGGCCATCGATAATATCCATCTTCAAACTTGTATCGATTTTTGGCCGACAATATCCTTCGTTTTCCGCCAGATGCGCCAAAGAAAAAGTTAAATCAAGTTCTGCCAACACATGGGATATTTTTGAAAAATCCGCCTGATACTTCATAATTTCTTGAACCAAATCTTCAAATAATCTTAATTCAATTGAAATGGCTTTTTCCCCTGCTGTGGCGATTTTTTGTTCCAACTCACTTAATTCAACAGTGGTGAAACGAAAATTGCTGGCCAGCGTTTGGCGATGGATAAAATGTTCTGGAATTTTATTTTTATGGGTATTCGTTATTTCAATATAATATCCTAAAACATTATTATGCTTTATTTTCAAAGATGGAATCCCTGTATCGCGGGACATTGCCATTTGCATCGCCGCAATGGTTTGTTTGCCTTCATTCTTTAAGTGACGTAATTCATCCAATTCTGGCATGTATCCTGTTGCGATAAAACCCCCATCTCGTGCAAACAACGGTATGTTTTCTGCCAACATTTTATCAAGACGCTGGGCCAATAATTCGTATTTATCCAATATAGAAATATTCTTTTCAAAAAGAATTGGAAGCTGTTTATTTTCCAACAAACGGGACATCCGGGTTGCTATCAACAGACCATCGCGAATACTGGCAAGATCACGGGGGGCCCCACGTCCAAGGCTTAAGCGTGACAAGACCCTTTCTATATCTGGCAAGTTTTTCATTTCTGAACAAACTGCATCGCCCAAGTTGCTTTTCATTGCCCATTCTATGGCGTCCAGACGTTGATCAATAATTTGAATATTAGTAATTGGCATGGCCAGTCTGTAAGCCATTAAACGGCCCCCTGCCGCTGTCTTTGTATAATCAATTGTATTTAATAAACTGCCTTTGCGTTGCCCTGATAAAGTACAAGAAAGTTCTAGATTTCGTCGGGTTGATGCGTCGATCTGAAGGAAATTATTTTCCGCATGTTTTTTTGGTGGTTGCAAGTTTGGAAATTTTCCTTTTTGCGTCAAAAATATATATTCGGACAACGCCCCAGCGGCGGATATTTCTGCCGCGCCAAAATTACCAAACCCATCCATAGTCGATACATTAAAGGCTTCCAATAATCTTTTTTCTGAATTCTTTAAGTTAAAACGACTGTCAGGCTGAAGGGTTAATTTTTCTTTCCACTGGCCAAGTATTTCATATAATCGGACATTTTCTGTAAGCTTTTGCGGAATCAAAACTTCTTTAGGATCAAGCTTTGCAAGAATCGTTTCAAGCTGGCTTGCGGATCCATTTTCAATCAAAAAATTTCCTGTTGAAATATCGATTGAGGCCACGCCATAAGTTCCCTTATTTTCCGATACGGCGGTCAGAAAGTTATATTGACTTGCTTCCAGCAAAGTATCTTCTGTCAAGGTGCCTGGCGTTATAACCCTAACGACATCACGCTGGACAATTGATTTGGGGCCCCGTTTTTTTGCTTCAGAAGCATCTTCAATTTGTTCACAAATTGCAACTTTGTACCCTTCGCGGATTAACCTGGAAATATAGGAATCACTTGAATGAAAAGGGACACCGCACATAGGAATATCATCCCCTTCTTTTCTGCCTCTTTTTGTTAAGGTTATTTCAAGTATTTTTGCGGTCTTAACAGCATCATCAAAAAACAATTCATAAAAATCTCCAAGGCGATAAAACAACAAACAATCTGGATACTGTTGTTTGATTTCAAAATATTGTTGTAACATTGGGGTTAATTTACCAATATTTATTTCAGATTTTGTGTTTGTATCTTGGGTGGTCATTATGTTAAAACTCTATAGTACTTGATTGTATACGAAATTACTGCCCACATTAATTTATATGTAAGGCCAATACAATATCGAATTTTTTATGAAAAATATATAATAAAGGAATTTTCAATGGCAAACGACAAGAAACAAGAGACAAAAGCAGCGTTCACGGAATCAATGCCCAGCAATCCAATTACGATTAAGGCACAGTATACAAAAGATCTATCTTTTGAAAATCCAAATATTCTTAAGCTTTTATCAGAACCAGCGGCCCAATCACCCGACATTAGTGTTAATGTCCATGTTGAAGCAAAACCTCTTGAAAACAATGATTTTGAAGTGACATTAAATATTCAAGCCAAGGCGTCTTTGGAAAAGACAGAGGTTTTTATTGCTGAGCTTGCTTATGCAGGTGTTTTTGGCATTGCAGAAGAAATTCCAGAAGAATCACTTAAACCATTGGTTTTAATTGAATGCCCAAGGTTATTATTCCCCTTTGCCCGCAATATTATTGCAGAAATAACGCGTGACGGCGGTGTGCCCCCCTTAATGTTGAACCCTGTTGATTTTGTTGAAATGTACCGCCAACAAGCAAATCAAAGCAACCAAACAGCTAAAACAAAGAAAAATTAATGTTAATAGTTGAAAAATAAGACTGTTGACACCAGATAAAATACTATATGATTAACAAAAAAATGGTAGTTGCACATGAGGGATAGTTTTCACAAACATCTTGCCACAACGAAAAAGGCAAGTAAAAAAGCAAGCAGTTGGGTTGCCAAAAAGGCAAAGCATGGATACAAGCATATAACAAAGCATCCTAAGGGATGGTTACATCTTGCAATTGGCGGTCAACTTGTCGTTATATTAAGTCTTGTTTCGTGGATTGCTTATAATTTTTACTTGGCATCTGCGTTTAATTCCAATCCCAAAATGCCTGAAATCGCTGTAGAAGCAGAAGACGTGTCAACAAAAACTTTTGAACAATTCATCAATACTGTGGGGACCCTAAGGTCCAACCAAACCATCACTGTTAAGCCCGAAGTTGACGGTAAGATTCAAGAATTTTTTGTCAAAAGTGGGCAGTTTGTTAAAAAAGACACGCCTCTTATTCAGTTGAATTCCACCGCTTATAAAGCACAATTTAAAGAGGCTGATGCAAAATTAAAGCTTGCCAAGGCAAAATATGAACGCGCCAAACTCCTTCAAAAACGGGGTGCAGGTAAAAAGACGGACAAGGAAGAAGCTTACGCCAGTATGCTTGTTGCTGAAGCTGAAGTTGAAAAGACGCAAAGCCATCTTGATAAAACTTTAATTACGTCCCCATTTGAAGGGTTCTTGGGAATGTTAGACATTAACTTAGGTCAATATGTCAAGGTTGGTGAAGATCTTATTACTTTGGACGACACAGATCCTATCAAAGTAGATTTCCGTATCCCCGAAAAATTGCTTACAAAAGTAAAAGTGGGTGAGCTGGTTACTTTGGAAATTGATGGATTTGATGGAAATATTTTCGAAGCAGAGATTGAATCGATTGACACTGTCATAGATCCATTGGGGCACAGCATTCGTGTTAGGGCAAGCTTTGAAAATCTTGACAACGAATTACGGCCAGGATTATTTGCCAATGTAAAAATCCGAACAGAAGTACATGAAAATGTCATTATGGTTCGTGAATCCTCAGTCGAATCATTAGGTAACCAAGAATTCGTCTATGTCGTCGAAAATGGTGTTGCAAAACAACGTGGCGTTAAGACAGGTGAACGGAATGGTGAACATGTTGAAATCCTTAAAGGATTGGCCCCTGGACAAAAAGTTGTTTATGCAGGACAAATGAAAATTCAACATAATGTTCCTGTTTATGTAGTTCCTCCAATGACATTACAACAAGGATAAATGCTGTGAAACTTCCTGTAATTTGTATCAATAGACCCGTTCTTGCAACCGTCATGACATTGATCATGGTTATTATTGGGGCCGTATCTTATACACATTTATCTCTACGCCAATATCCACGCGTTGACAAACCAATTGTCAGTATCACAACTGCATATGAAGGTGCCAGCCCACAAATCATTGAAACCCGCGTAACAAAGATTATCGAATCTGCCTTAGCCGGGATTGAAGGTATCGACTTTATGAAGTCTGTCAGTGAAGGGGAAACAAGTCGTGTTAACATTTATTTTAAACCCGACCGTGATATTGACGCAGCGGCCAGTGATATTCGTGACCGGATATCGAAAATAAAGGTGAAATTGCCAGACGGGGCAAAAGATTCCATTATTAAAAAATCTGATGCAGATGCCATTCCTGTTTTATATGTTGCCCTTTACAGCGAAAATAATAGTCATTCCATAGCAGAACTATATGACTACGCCCATCACTATTTAGAAAGTGATTTTGAAGCCATTGGGGGGGTTGCAGCAGTTGATCTGTTTGGTTCCCAAGGTCATATGATGCACATTTGGCTTGACCCTGTGAAAATGGCGGCTTACCGCATAACGACCCAAGATATTTCAACAGCATTAAAGCAACAAAACATTCATAAACCTGCTGGGCAGCTGAAGGGTACCGATCGCGAATACATGGTCACAACATCAGCCACGTTGAAAAGTGCAGAAGAATTTAATAACGTCATCATTGCAAAAGAAAAAGATTATTTGATCAAACTTAAAGACGTTGGGCGGGCAGAATTTTCCCCTGGTGCTGAAAAAAATGTGGCGTTTTATAACAGAATGCCGGCCATTGCCATAGGGTTAATTAAAAAGTCTATTTCAAACCCATTGGAAGTTTCTGATCAGGCAAAAAAGCTTTTGCCGGAAATGAAAAGAAACTTGCCAAAAGGTATGAACCTTGCCCTTGCTGTGGATAAAAGTATCCCAATTAAACAATCTATTGATGAAGTTTATAAAACATTCTTTGAATCCATTGTATGTGTCTTTCTTATTATTCTATTATTCTTGTGGTCTTTCCGTGCGGCGCTGATTCCATTGGTAACCATCCCAGTTTCCATCATTGCAACGTTTACCTTGCTTTATGCCTTTGGGTTTACGTTGAACATGTTAACCTTGTTGGCCATTGTTTTGGCCATTGGACTTGTGGTTGACGATGCCATCGTCATGATGGAAAACATCCATCGTTATATTGAAAATGGCCTATCCCCTATGAAGGCTGCCTTAAAAGGAAGCCAGGAAATCAGCTTTGCCATTATTGCAATGACCCTTACTTTGGCTGCTGTTTATGCCCCTATTTCTTTATCAACCGGAACTATTGGCAAGCTTTTTACTGAATTTGCTTTGACTTTGGCAGGGTCTGTTATTATATCGGGCTTTGTTGCGTTGACACTGACGCCAATGATGTGCTCCAGAATGTTAAAGGCGCATGATAAAAATAAAAAACCTGGCTGGTTAGGGGCAAAAATAAAAGGCAGAACTAAAAAACTTCCTGTTGAATATCACGATACTTGGACAGCCATTAAACGGGCTGCAAAAAGGTTGGACTTTAATTATTACTACGGTGAATTTGAAGTTTGGTATAATGATAAGCTTATCAAAGCCATGAAATTCCGTAAAATCATCTTATCTGGAGCATTTATTTTGTTCATTTTTGGAAGTTTTATAGGATTCAAAGTTCTGCCAAGTGAATTGACACCTGACGAAGATCTTGGACTTATTAATAATAGTGCCATGCTACCACAAGGGGCAACGATTGAATTTACGAAAAAATATATGCAACAGATTGCTGAAATCATGTCCAAAGTACCAGAAGTCGAAGGCCAACTATCCATTGTGGCCCCCCCAAATCCCATGATTATGAACATTTTAACGCCTTGGAAAGATAGAAAACGCAGCAGTTTAGACATCATCAAGGAAGTAAACCCAAAAGTTCAGAAAGATGTAACAGGCGTCCGTGCATCGGCAACACCTGGGCGTTCTGGCATATCTTCAGGTGGTGGGTCTGATGAATCCTTACAGTTTGTTTTACAGACAACAAAATCCCAATCTGAATTGGAATCTGCATCTTCGATCTTACAAAGTGCTTTAAGTAAGGCGCGGGCCATTCCTTATCTTTTGACAGACAAGGAAGATGCCATTCAAGAATATGTTGTTAATATTAAACGCGATAAAGCTGCTCTTCTTGGGATTGATGTTTCTGCCATTGCCGAAGCCTTTGACACCTTTATCAGTGGCCGCCGCATAACAGACTTTAAAAAAGATTCTGAACAATATGATGTTGTCATGTCTGTTCGTGACGACAAAAAACGTTCCCCAAATGATCTAAGCAATATGTATATTCGGGGCACTAATAACAAAGAAACCATGATTCCGATTTCTTCTGTCGTTGATATCAGTCAAGAACGTATCCCCGCACGTATTAACCACTACAACCAATTACGGTCTGTAACATTAATGGGTGAACCTGCCAAAAACTTAAGCATGGGGGAAGTTGTTGAAGTCTTCCAAAAAATTGCAGATCAAGTTCTTCCTGACACAATTCGCACAGAATTTTCTGGAGAAACAAAGCAGTATATGGAAGCCCAATACACAATATACTTAATCTTTGGCTTGGCCTTAATCTTTATTTACTTAATTATGGCAGCTCAGTTCGAAAGCTTTATTGACCCCCTTATTATTATGTTCTCTGTTCCCATGTCATTATCGGGGGCCTTAATCACTTTATGGATTACAGGGCATTCCTTAAGTATTTACAGTCAGATTGGGCTGGTCACTCTGATCGGGTTGATTACAAAACACGGTATTTTAATTGTTGAATTTGCCAATGTTATTCGTGATGAAAACCCGAAAATATCCCGTATTAATGCGGCGATTCGGGCAACGATGCTGCGTTTACGCCCCATTCTTATGACAACAGGTGCCATGGTCCTGGGGGCTGTTCCCCTTGTTATGGCAAGTGGTGCCGGTGCTGTAAGCCGTAGCCAAATTGGTTGGGTTATTGTTGGTGGGATGTCAATTGGAACGATCTTTACCTTATTTGTTATTCCGGCTGTGTACAGTATTCTTGCCCGTAAGGATAGGACCAATGTGTCAAAAAAAGGAATAAAAACCTAAGTCTTTATTGACTTTTGACCAATTACCTTTATTTTAAACGAATACTATTTTTAGGGCTTGTTGCATATTCCCTTTTTGAGACGAGTTTTAGCCCTCTTGTTTCATCGCCCCTTACTTGATGCGGGACGACAAGAAATGGGAAATCGTCCAAAAGCGACGCAACAATTTGATTCAAGGTCCCCTTCGTCTAGTGGCCTAGGACACCGCCTTCTCAAGGCGGTAACACGGGTTCGACTCCCGTAGGGGACACCATTCATAATTTTTTATTTCAAATTTTCAAAAAAGTAATTTCCTTTGTCTTTTTATGTTAAATTATAAAAAATAGGGAAAAAATTGCAATGAATCAAAAAACTAAAAAAGGACTAAGCAAGGTCCCAGAGGTCACTCTGGTATTTTGGATTATAAAAATATTTGCCACAACCTTAGGCGAAACAGGCGGGGACGCTGTTTCAATGTCTATGAAACTAGGGTATCTGGTTGGCAGCGCAATTTTTTTGGTGATCTTTGTTCTTGCTGTCATCTCACAAATCAAAAGCCCCAAATTTCACCCTGGGATTTATTGGATAACGATTATCGCCTCAACAACTGTTGGAACAACTTTTGCTGATTTTGCAGATAGATCCCTTAACATTGGCTATACAGGTGGATCTTCTGTTATTTTAATTTTATTATTACTTTCTTTATTTACTTGGTATCAAGCCACCGGCAGTATCTCAATCAGTTCTGTTATATCAACAAAATCCGAAGTTTTTTATTGGGTGACCATCATGTTTTCCCAAACCCTTGGGACGGCAGTTGGGGATTGGACAGCGGACACAGCTTCATTAGGATACCTTTTCTCAGCAGGGATATTTGGTGGGTTATTGCTTGTCTTGGTCGTCCTTTATTTTACAACTGCTATTTCTCGTACTTTTCTTTTTTGGGCGGCCTTTATTCTAACGCGCCCGTTAGGTGCTGTTGTAGGTGATTTCTTGGACAAACCAACTGATCACGGTGGGTTGGCATTAAATCGTTATACGGCGTCATTGGTTTTAATTTCTGCCATTTTCCTGCTTGTATTTATTTTCAAACAAAAGGCCTCAACAAAAAACCATTGATTGTGTGATACAACCCTAAGTTTTGTTTTTATAATTCATCGGCAAATTTATGGTTCACATCCCGGTGCAGGGCTTCGTCTTCGCGAACAATTAAAACAACATCTCTTAATGTTGCGTCTTTGTTAAGCTTCCAATAAGTAATGGCAATTTCTGGGGCAGGTTCATTGGGCAATCGCCCTGCATCAATTTCTTTTAAATATTCGGTATAACTGTGAACGGCTTCTTCTTCTAAATAGCCAACAAAACGATGGGCTGTTTTTGCGGATAATATATACATCAAAGTATAAAAAGTAATGAAAAAGAATTGGGCTGCAACAATCAGTAAACGTTCCAAAAATGAAGGCTGGGCAACTTTAATAAAGGTCATAAGGTGCATACGTTCGTTATCGGCCTCTTCCAATAATTCATGAATCCAACCTTTATCATCCTGGATACGACGCAAGCATTTAAAGTGAATTAAGCCAGCCCCAACCATCCCCGGGACAGCTGCAACAGTTTCCAAAATAACAGCCCGGTGCCCATACCGTTTTCGAAAGAAAGCATCGGCAAAAACACGCATGAATTTAACCAGAGCATAAGCAAACTTATCCCTAAATGTTTTTGGTTTTTTGTGTTTGATTTTCATTTTCATAGAAATATATTAATCTTTTGGGCAAAGGCTGTCCACCCATTTAAAGTATTTTGAACATCGACCTTAATAGGCACCATCCCAGCTTCCTTCTTCAATAAATTTTGACCCGATCCCTCTAAACAAACTAAGAAAATGTTCATTTAGAGCATTTTTTATCAAATCATCGGAAGGCCTAAAATTATGTTCAACTTGGCATCTGAGTCTTGATAGCCCCTTAATTTTTGTATGATTCTTTAGCCAATAAGTCAAAGAATGTAACTCATCAGGGTCGATAGGAATGAAAAAAGAGACCATGTCATCTGCCTCTGTCCGACGGGCGATATCCTTACTTTTAAAGTCATTAAAGATCTTAAAAAGTGGGTAGGTTCGATCACGACCTTCTCTGGATACTAATCTAGGAATAATATCCCTTTTAAAGCTTGCCCAAAATCCCTTTACAATATGACTTAAGCCAATATGAATAATAACCTGAACTTTTTTACCGTCTTTCGTTAAGGCCGCCCCTTCATCAAGATCTCTTTTTTGTAATTCCGATAAACGGGCCCTGAATTCAACAACCCGCCAATTGGTTGACCAAGCCTCTGCAAGTTTTTCCCCCGAAGGATCATAGGCAGCGGCACATTTTCCATCTGCAGATAGGAACAATAAAAAGATAAGTTTTATATAAAAAGGGTTTCTTAGGTTTAATTTTCTTGGAATCATCTCATATCTCTATTTTATTTATTATTTTTTTCTTAGTTTTTGTCTTTTTCAACCTCATTTGCTGCCAAGGCTGACAAACTGCGGGGGTTTTTATCAATGGGTTCAAGGTCTTCTATCTCTTGTTTTGATGGCACAGCGCCCAATTCTTTGAATTTTCGGGCTGTCACCATCACACGGCGCTCCACTGTTCCCACAGCTTGGTTATATGAATCCACAGCGTTGCCAAGGTGTTTGCCCAGTCTTTGAAAATGGCCGCCCAAATCGGCAATACGCTTATGCAGTTCTTTACCCAGTTCACTTATATCCTTGGCATTAGCTGCCAATTGTTCTTGACGCCATCCGTATGAAACCGCCCGTAAAAGGGCAATTAAGGTTGTGGGTGTGGCCAAAATAACCTTTTGATCTGCACCCAGTTCAATTAATTCTGGATCTTGTTCCAGGGCTGCACTAAAAAAAGTTTCCCCCGGCAAGAACAGAACAACAAATTCAGGGGAAGGGCTGAATTTATCCCAATAAGATTTGGCACTTAGGGCCATAATATGTTGGCGCACTTGACGGGCATGTGCCTTTAACTTTAATACTTTTGTCGCCACATCTTTGGCTTCTAAAGCCTCTAAATAGGCGGCCAGGGGTGCCTTGGCATCCACAATAATATTCTTATTTCCAGGAAGACGTATAATCATATCAGGTCTTAGGCGCCCATCTTCGGTATTTGTTGATGTTTGCTCTGTAAAATCACAGTGGGAAACCATTCCCGCCATTTCAACAACACGCTTTAATTGCATTTCTCCCCAACGCCCGCGTACTGTAGGTGCGCGCAAAGCATTAACCAAATTATGTGTTTCTGACCTTAAATCTTTTTGCGTTTGAATTAAGTTGCCCACTTGTTCTTTCAGGTTTTCATAGGCCCCTACCCGATTTTTTTCCAGTTCATTAATTTTTTTATCTACAGATCCTAAGGCCTCTTTCACTGGGGTCATTAAATCTTGGATGGCTTTTTGACGGGATGCCAAATCTGTTTTTGCCCCATCTTGAAATTTTTCCAACGTTGACTTGGCCAAATCCAGAAAGGCTTTGTTATTATTTTGTAAGGCTTCGGATGATAATGATCTGAAAGCATGCCGCAAGTTTTCTTCGGCCTCTTTTAGTGTTTGAAGTTTTTCCTGCATGCTTTGGCGTTCTTTTTCCAAAGTTGTTTCCAGTCCGACATTTCTATTTTGAACATCCATCAATCGATTTTGCAATTCCATAATTTTGGATTCAAGTTCTGGCACACGTCTTGCTTTTTCTTCTGCAATAATGCGGGCCTGCATTTCCTGGGATCCCGCGGGTTTTCGACGCAGTAAAACAAGCAAAACTATTGCAAAAATTAAGGACATGGAAAGGATGGTGATTACTTCAAAGGTCATTTTTTTAATTCTAAAGTTGACTACAATTTAAATTCATATAATTCTATCAGGTAATAAAATTAACATACATTGAATTTTTTAGTTAGGCAAACCAATGGCGCAAAATCTTTTCCAAGCAAGTTTCGGTATTTTATTTTTTATCGTCTTTTGTTGGGTCATCAGTGAAAATCGCAAAAGCGTTCATTCCTTTCAGGTAATTATTGGCTTAATGGTACAGTTTGCCTTTGCCGCCGTTATTATGCATGTGCCGTTTGTTCAAAAGTTTTTTAAATGGATTGCCAACGGTGTCATGGCCTTAAAAGATGCCACGATGGAAGGAACCAAATTTGTGTTTGGGTTTATCGGTGGCGGTGATTTGCCGTTTGAATCCACTGGCAATACCTTTGTTTTTGCGTTCCAAGCCTTGCCCATGATTATCGTGGTCAGTGCCTTATCCATGTTATTATTCCATTGGCGGATTTTACCTTTGATGGTTAGGGGGATTTCCTGGTTAATGCGCAAATCAATGGGCATTGGTGGGGGCCTAGGGGTCTGTAGTGCCGCCCAAGTATTTTTGGGCCAGACAGAAGCCCCCTTGCTTGTGCGTCCTTATTTAAAAGACATGAATCGCAGTGAAATATTTTCAATCATGTGTATGGGGTTTGCCACAACATCCGCCACCATCATGGGATTGTATGCTTTGGTTCTTGAACAAACCGTTCCCAATTCAATGGTTCATATTTTAACAGCGTCCATTATCAGTGTGCCAGCCGCCTTAACCTTATCCCGCATTGTGGTTCCAAATACACAGGATCGTACTTCAGGAAAATTGCATTCACCATACGAATTTTCAGGATCAATGGATGCCATATCAAAAGGAACAACAGATGGTATTCGTCTGTTCATCAATGTTTTAGCCATGTTAATTGTTTTTGTCGCCTTGGTAACTTTGGTTAATATGATTCTTGGGAACTTGCCTTACTTTAACAACGAGCCCATCACCCTTCAACGCATGCTTGGGGCTGTTATGGCGCCAGTAACTTGGCTTATGGGTGTGCCGTGGAAAGATGCCCTATCCGCAGGATCTTTGCTGGGAATTAAAACCATTTTGAATGAATTCTATGCCTTTACTGAACTGGCCAAAATAACAGATGCCCAAATGTCTGTGCATAGCCGTATCATTATGACTTATGCGTTATGTGGATTTGCCAATATCAGCAGCGTTGGAATTATGATTGGGGGCTTTGGCAGCATCGTTCCAGAACAACGAAATGAAATAATTTCCTTAAGTTTCAAAGCCTTAATTGTTGGCACACTTTCATCCTGCCTAAGTGGGACAGTTGTTGGTATTTTATGGTGGTTCGGATAGAAAAATTATTCACCCTTAAATCAGATTACAAACCGGCGGGGGATCAACCCCAAGCCATAAAGCAACTTGTTGCCGGCCTGCATGAAAATCAAAAAGATCAAGTTTTACTTGGGGTAACGGGATCTGGTAAAACGTTCACCATGGCCCATACCATTAATGAAATGCAGTGCCCTGCCCTGATTATGGCCCCGAACAAAACTTTGGCAGCCCAATTATTTTCAGAAATGAAAGAATTCTTTCCAGATAATGCGGTGGAATATTTCGTATCTTATTATGATTATTATCAACCAGAGGCCTACGTTCCCCGGCGTGATTTATTTATTGAAAAAGAAGCCAGCATAAATGAACAATTGGACCGCATGCGCCATGCGGCCACCCGGTCTTTGTTTGAACGCCAAGACACAATAATTGTTGCCAGTGTCTCTTGCATTTATGGTATTGGATCGGCTGAAGTTTATAGCAGTATGGCCCTTCCCCTAAAAAAAGGAGAAGTCATAAGCCGGCAAGACCTCTTGAAAAAATTGGTGGAGCTGCAATATGCCCGCAATGATATGGATTTTAAACGAGGCACATTTCGTGTTCGGGGGGACCTTGTTGAAATATTCCCCTCGCACAGTGATACCCTGGCCTGGCGTCTGGATATGTTTGATGACGATATTGAAGGCATCTATGAAATTGATCCCCTAACAGGGAAAAAATCAACAGAGCTGCAAAGCGTAACAATTTATCCCAATAGTCACTATGTCACCCCGCGCCCCAGTTTAAACCAAGCTATTAAGCAAATTAAAATTGATTTACAAACCCGCATTCAAGAATTTGAATCTGAAAACAAATTAATTGAGGCCCAAAGAATACGCGAACGTGTGTCCTTTGACATTGAAATGATGGAAGCCACCGGCAGTTGCGCCGGCATTGAAAATTATTCTCGCTATTTAACAGGTCGAACACCTGGTTCCCCGCCTCCAACCCTATTTGAATACTTGCCAAAAAACAGCCTATTGTTTGTGGATGAAAGTCATATTGGTGTGCCACAGATACATGGAATGTATAAAGGGGACCGGGCGCGCAAAACAAACCTGGCTGATTTTGGTTTTCGTTTGCCGGCCTGCAAAGATAACCGACCCATGAAATTTGAAGAATGGGATGAATTACGGCCCCGCACTGTTTTTGTATCTGCAACGCCAAACAGTTGGGAACTGGAACAAACCCACGGTGAATTTGCCGAACAAGTTGTGCGTCCCACCGGCCTTTTAGACCCGGTTTGTATCGTGCGCCCAACGGAAACGCAGGTGGATGATTTGATTGCTGAATGTGTGGAAAGTTCCAAAAAGAATGAACGCGTTCTGGTGACCACCCTGACAAAAAAGATGTCCGAAGCCCTAACTGAGTATATGAGTGAGGCTGGGTTAAAAGTTCGCTATGTACACTCTGATATTGATACGCTTGAACGCATCCAAATTATTCGGGATCTACGCCTTGGTAACTTTGAAGTTTTAATTGGTATTAACCTTCTTCGTGAAGGGTTGGATATTCCAGAATGTGGTCTGGTGGCCATTTTAGACGCTGATAAAGAAGGGTATTTAAGATCAAAAACATCCTTAATTCAAACCATTGGCCGGGCTGCACGTAATGTTGATGGACGGGCCATTTTGTATGCTGATACGATGACAAAATCAATGTCCGCAGCGATTGAAGAAACCCATCGTCGCCGTGAAAGGCAACAAAAATATAATGCAGCCAATGGAATTACCCCTGAAAGTATCAAGAAAAATATTAATAATATTTTGGCCAGTGTCTTTGAAAAAGATCATGTTACTGTTGATATAAAAGAAGCCCGTAACCTATCGAAAAAAGAAATTCAAAAAGAAATTAAGGATCTATCCAAAGAAATGCACGAACTTGCCAGTAATTTAGAATTTGAAAAGGCAGCAAAACTGCGGGATCGCATTAAGAAGTTAGAGAATGATGATTTATTAAAGGGCTAAAACCCCCTTTTAATATTGAATATTTATTACTTTTGACTTACTCTGACACCCTATTTAGAAAAGAAAGATCACGTATATGAAATTACCCAATCCCAATGGATTAACCGGAAAATTATTAATTGCAGCCCCAAAACTGCAAAGTGATATTTTTGCCCAATCGGTTATTTATATGATTGGACATGATGAATTTGGGGCTGTGGGACTTGTTATCAATCAAACAGCGCCGAATGTTACGATTGATGATTTATATGCGGATTTTAAGATCAAAAAACCCAATATTCTTACAAAAAACCCCATTCATTTTGGGGGGCCTGTTGATGTAAACCTGGGTCTTGTTGTTCATAGTCCTTCACCAACAATAAAAAAGGCTGTTAAGGTTGGCAAAAACATTGCCATCAGTGCATGTCATGATTTTTTAAAACAAGCCACAATTGATAATCAGCCAGATCATTTCTTATTAACACTTGGTTATGCCAGCTGGGAAGAAGGTCAGCTGGAAAAAGAATTAAAAGAAAGTGATTGGCTTACCCTAGATGCCACCCCTGATATTATTTTTGATAAACAGGATGACCATAAATGGACCCAAGCCTTGGCATCTTTAAAGATAAATAAAACCGTTCACAGCCACCAAGTTGGCCTGGCTTAGATTAATTTTTCCAATCGTTTCCCCTTGCTTGACACTTTTACTCTCGTTGGCCCGGACTTGACACTTCTCACACTCCCGTCATCGCGAGCATCCACAGGGTGCGCGGCATAGCCTTTTGCAACAAGTGCTTTTAAAACCAAAGATTCATACCCGCCGGTGGTTTCCAACACCGTCAAAGAATCAGAGAGAATGTCTTTATAATCTTTGATAAAGGCTTTAAGACCTTGGGACGTATTATCGAAAGTATTGGTGGCTTTTTGGCCATGAACATTATACTGACCCCTTTCCTTATTTATGATCACTCTCTTACCAATCTTCAATACTTAATTGGGGTCAGTATATTAAGTCTCAATATTCTCTGTGGTTAAGTCTTATATTTTTCTGTATACTGACCACAAGAAAGTATTGGAAATATTATAATATGCGTTTTCCGTTAACAAAGTTAATTTTGCCCCTTATTGCCTTGATCTTGATTTTCTATTTTGGGTACCACCTAATTCAGGGGGATCATGGCTGGATGGCTTGGAAACAGTTGGAAACTAAGCTAACGGCGTCCAGGTCAAAACTTGATACGCTCTCTAATGAACAAGAAACGTGGAAAAACCGGGTTAAATTGATGCGCCCCGATACCTTGGATCCCGACATGTTGGATGAACGCGTGCGCCATGTTCTGGGCAATATTAAGGAGAACGAGGTGTTAGTAATAGACGAAGAAGAAAGATAAAACCGGCCTTGTCCTTGCCCCCCAACTTGACCTACCCATTAATATTCACCGAATAACTGATTTAAGTAAGTCTTAAACTATTAAAAATAATTATAAATCCTATTGATTTTTAAAAATCAATAATCATATTAAAAAGTATATTAAAAAGGAAAAACCATGAAAAAAAATACTCTTGCAAGTTTTATAGCCTTACTCTACCTATCATATAATGCTTCCCCTTGCTTTGCCGCTGCGGCAGAAGCAACAACAGAAGAATCATTGACAACAGGAAGAAGTAGATTTTTTAATGCTTATGACCAGGCCATTGGAAGGATGCCGCATGCGGAGTTATCTACTACTAAATCTGGGATGAGTTTTCGATTACCTTCCTATGATTCTTTTTTAGAAGGTGTCGAAGCAGGCAATGTTGTATTTGATGTTGGGGGTGGTGTCGGTTATTTTGCGGAGGAAGCCCTTGCACGTGGGGCAACTGTTACTGTTTTGGATACTGACAAGGACGCCCTTGATAAATTGGCGGAAACATACTCAGACGTTACGACGTCACACAGAAGTATCTTTGACCTTGAAGATTGGGGTTTTGCAGATCTGGTTTTTTCATCCCATTTAGGTCAACTACTACCACTAGATAAGTTTGCAGATTTTATTAATACAATGCTTGGTGCTGCAAAACCTGGAGGGAAAGTGATAATTGTATTGCCGGATTTCGAAGGAGTTGTACAGAAAGAATACGGATTTGATTCTTCATCAGAAGCCCTATTAAGAGAATTTAAATCAGCCGTTCTTATTTATTCTTTCAAAGAACAACTTATGAAAAATTTTTCTTCTCTCTCTGAAAGTGATTGCGACCTATCTGAAGAAGAAAAAGAGGAACTTATTGAGAAGCATGGAGACAAGGCACGTTACGCCCTTGACCCACGAAGATTTCTTCCAGAAAAACTCACATTCCTAAATGAAAAAGGATTTGAGTTGTTATTTGATAGAGTTTATAGGCCTGAGGGTTATTCTTGTGATGTCACTAGAACTAGCTTGGAAGGTCGCAAAACTTATCTTGTTGCAAGGATAAAAAAACCAACAGCCTAATTTAGGAGATGACTTCTTAAATAACATCTGTAGGGGCTGTTGCGTAGCCGCGCTACCCCCCCTTTGGGGCATCTTAAAATATCGCCTTGCAACAAGTCCCTATATCCAATCATTCTGGTTTCGGATCAAGTCCGGGATCAGAATGCCCTTCACTATAAATAGATGAATTTCCCTTAATGACAGGCCTCTATAAATTTGATACCATTAAAGAAAATCGTGTGGAGGCGTTATTATGAAGTTATCAACTTTGGATCAAGTTGATGTGGCCGGCAAGGTTGTCCTTGTTCGTGCAGATTACAATGTTCCCCTTAAAAATAACAAAGTTACCGATGTCACACGGATAAAAAAAACAGTTGCGACCATCCAAGAATTACGTGAAAAAAAGGCCCGTGTTGTTTTAATTTCGCATTTAGGACGCCCCAAAGGCCACAACATGCCTGAATATTCTTTGCGCCCTGTGGCCGCAAGTTTATACAAAGAACTGGGACAGGTTCCTGTTTTCTTTTCTGATGAAACCATTGGCCTGACAGCCGCAAGCTTGATTGACAGCCTTCAACCAGGCGAAGTTGCCTTGCTTGAGAACCTAAGATTTTATCCTGAAGAAGAACGCAATGATGAAAATTTTGCGGCAAAGTTGGCACAGTTGGCCGATATTTATGTGAATGATGCCTTTTCCGTTTGTCATCGCGCCCATGCTTCTGTTGATGCCATTACAAAATTCTTGCCTTCTTATGCAGGGCGTTTGTTACAAGAAGAAATTCGCCAACTGGAAACACAACTTCATAGTCCCCGCCGTCCTGTGATGGCCATTGTTGGGGGCGCCAAAATTTCCACAAAACTGAATTTATTAAAAAGCTTGGCCCAACGGGTTGACGTTCTGGCCATAGGGGGCGGCATGGCCAATACATTTTTGCATGCGCAAGGCTATGAAGTAGGCCAATCTCTGTGTGAAAAAGAAATGAAGCATGAAGCTGTGCAAATCCTGGCAGACTTAAGCCGTCGGGGATGTGTTGTCATTTTACCGACCGATGTGGTTGTCGCCGCTGAACCTGTGGCAGGGGTTAAATCAAGAATAGTCCCCGTTACTGACGTCCCAAAAGACCAAATGATTCTGGATGTTGGCCCGAAAACCATTGATGATATTATAAGTAATATTGATCATTGTAAGACCTTGATTTGGAATGGATCCATTGGGGTAAATGAAATTGCCCCTTTTGAATATGCCACAATGTTGATTGCCCGCCATGCTGCTATGCAAACCCAAGCTGGGAAATTGATCAGTATCGCTGGTGGGGGGGATACAGCCGCAGCCTTAAACCAAGCCAGTTGTTATGATGATTTTACTTATGTTTCCATGGGCGGCGGGGCCTTTTTGGAATGGCTGGAAGGCAAACCCATGCCGGGTATCGAAGCCCTGCATCATGCCGCCCAAGAAGGCATCATTGCTTTTGAAAATATAACGCTTGGGAAAGAATAAAAATTTTAGAGGGAAATTCGATGACACAAAGAAAAACCCTTGCAACCAATTAGTATTAGAATCCGTCATTATTATTCATAAAGGGACTCTATATTTATTAGGGTTGCTTTTTAATATATTTATATGGATTCCAGGATCTTTTTGGAATGATTGAAAAACAGGACCCTAGCAGGCATCAAAGCCTTGTTCCCCATTAACATTTTTGTATTACATAAAATCATTTTATGATATGATATTAAAGGTGAAAAATTATAATAAATAAACAGGCAACTTAATGAATAAGCTTACTTTAATTTCTATCCTTCTTTTACTGTC
>TARA_R110002050_G_scaffold97893_3_pt1 | contig 31617 bp, 10 predicted proteins | sample TARA_R110002050 | Tara Oceans TARA_R110002050 (sample SAMEA4396988) | marine metagenome | biome: Polar Biome; feature: [DCM] deep chlorophyll maximum layer (ENVO:01000326); material: water (ENVO:00002006), including particulate matter (ENVO:01000060) such as... | depth 25 m
CAAAATTCAAAATTCAAAATTCATTATTCGATATTCAACATTGTTTTTATTATTACCTAAATTCGGGAAAACAGACACCCATTAAACCTATTCAAACCTTAGAGCTTAGAATTATACCAGTGGTTGGTTGAGCCTATACCAAATCCCTTCCTTCCAAGACTTACCGTTAACCCGCTATTTCACGATGGACTTTGTCCGCTCCTCATAAATCACGCCCTTTCAGGGCTTTTAAGCTTGGTTGAGTGCTTTAGTATTATGTTAACTTACTCCAAAGTAGACTCCACACCACTTCATCTCATTACAAAATCAACACATCATCAAATCATCAAATCAATACATCCTCAAATCATCACCATTTCACCATTTCACCCCTTCACCATTTCACCACTTCACCAAATCACCCCACACAAAAAGGCCCAAATCGAATAAACGAAATGGACCTTTTACTTTGTGAAAAGAAACCGACCCTCACGGTTTCTAAGTAACGTCTATTTTACTTTCATGAATTTAGTACGATACACTTGATTTTCTTGGTTGGTAACATGAAGAATGTACACTCCATTATTAAAACTACTGATATCTATACTTAGTGAATTCACTTCGGTTTTTTGTGATTTTGACCAGATTACTTTTCCAGTAATATCTACCACTTCTACCAATCCGGAGAATCCATTCGTGTTGGTAACGATTAATTCTGATTCATTTTGAATTACTCTGGTTGCAGATAAATCTACCTCATTAATGGATGTAACATGAGTAGTTTGACTTCCACCATTATCTACCAACATTTCATTGACTACCACTAGTTCAAATCTGTGAGTATAATTTACATTTGGATCTAACGATACCACCATTGACTCTTTTCGTAAATCTTTTGTAATTCCCAAGTAATTATCTCTAATATAGATTTGATAGTTATCAGAAATATTCTGCATTTTGTAGTTGGCAAAAACATGGTCTCCGTATTCATCAGAACTTACGGTAAGAGGAATAATTTTGGTTTGTTGAATAGGAATCATAGCCAATGATTGAATAACGTATTCCTTGTTATCAATGACAGATGACAACTTAATATGCGCATTACCTATTAATTTATGTGCATCGTAATTCGCATCTTCCCCATCGGTACTGTTAGGATTGAATCCCACAAGAATATTGTTTTGATAACCCGAAGGTGAAGTACAGCTTACCCACAAATTATGATTATCGGTCACTCCATTTTTAAAGAACTGGTCGTTTAAACCGGTTCGCATGGAATTGGTAAAAACCACATTGCTTGATGTATTGGCTACCACCCAAAATCCTTGACCGCTTGCAATTTGCCCGGTAGGAATTTTTGATGAATTACCTGAATTGACGCCACCTGCTAAATTCCAAGATGCGTAATCTGAATTTTGGTTATATCCTCCAGCTGTGTCAGCTTCATCCCAGAAATATAATCCGGTAATAATTCGTGCGTTGTTTAATGAGTTTTCACTCCAAAAAGAAGCTGCGCTTATTGCACTTGGATATGGATTTCCTATTAAATTCCAATCATCGTCTCCCCAATCCGTGCCACCAGGATTACCTAAAGTTGTAGCTTGAATAGGAACCGTGATGGTACCATTATTTACTTGACCATTAAAACTACGTGTTGGCGCTACGTCTCCAGGTACAAAATAACCTCGTCCGGCATCCATTACACCATCGCCACCAGAAATCACATCGTTGGCAGTAAATACCACATTGTTACCGTAACAGCTTGTGGAATAACCCACTGCATAATCGTGATTCCATCTTTGACCTGCTCCTTCAAACACCCAAATATCACATGGATTGGCATTAGAGAAGGTAGAAGTTACGCTTGCTTCTTGCATCGGTGAAGACCAGATATTGTAAACAAAACCTGAATTATTACCTGTTCTTTTCATTTCAAATGTTCCTTGACCTGTATTGGTATTTGCTCCTGAATTGGTTTGAACTAACGACCCATTATTTTCTATGGTAATGGTGCCATCATTTTGAATGGCTGTCCCAACTGTTAGGGAAGCACCCGCAGAAATATCCAAAACTGCTCCTGTTTCTAAAATTAGATTTCTACATTCATAAGTATGTCCGCTGATTAATACAGGAGAGAATGCTCCTGAAGCAATTACTGCATCGGTATTAGCTGATGGCACCACGCCATACGCCCAATTGGATGCATTTTCCCATGAACCACTTACACCACCGCTCCATAAATTACGTGCTTTGTCAAAAGTTCTAAAACCTATCATCAGCACTTGCGAAGTAGTCAACGTTTCATCTGCTACGCCATCCGGATTTGAAACATGTTCAATTTCATGCTCCATTCCTAGCGTATAATTAGTAGAGCCATCTAAATTTTCTGCAAGGCCCATAAAGCCACCTGCACCAAACATACTGTTATCGGCAATGTACCGGTAATAGGGCTCTGCTTCAACAGTACCCAAGGCAGAAGTAATATACAATTGGTTTTCACCTCTCAATCGTTGGGGAGGATTGGCTGTTTGATTCAAATTAGACGCAGAAACTAAATACTGAGTACTTACAAACATATCCACTTTATTGGCGCCAATATTCGGTTCGGTAGTAAATGAGTTGGTTACAATACCTGTAACTTTATTTCCAGCACCCGTTACCGAAGCACCGGTTGCATCATTTTCGGAATAAAACGTTGGAAAATAACCACCCCCTGGGTGAGATAAAGCAATGGCAATCAAATTAGCATTTCCAGAACTAATGGTTCCTGAACCGCTGTTACGTCTGTGTGCTACTCTAAATTTATAAGAATTTAGTACTCCAGGTTCTTGTAACAACCCCACAAGGGTAATAATTCCATCATCCCACGTATTAACCATTGTTCTTTTTACGGATTTCCCCATACTTGTATAGGTTGCACCATTATCTGTAGAATACTCTAATCTATATTCCCCTTCAGTATTCCCGGTATTAGATTTACTGTCAATAGAAGCGGCCACATAAATATCGCCTTCCACAGGTAATGTCAATGAATCGGTAACCAATCCGGAAATAGCAGAATAGCTAGACGATGTGGTATTATCATACGTACTCAACCGTTTCACATCGGTATTTAAATCGTTATGATTAATTTGAGTAGTCATTGCAATAGCTGTTAAACGAGCGTATGAAAATACATTTCGTCCATTATCTGTACCACCTTTATTACTATGTTCCAAAACAAAGGTTTTGTTTCCCGAAACATTACTTACATCAAAAATGTGCACCAATGTACCCACTCCCCAGCTTTCTACCCCTGGTTCTGAGTTTGCTCGCATTTGACGTTTAATAACGCCACTATTTTGAGTTGCGTCATCACTTCGGTAAATGTTGTAATTAGCCTCTCTACCGTTATTGGAGGAACCATCAGTCCGCATATTGATACCGGCAGATAGAAAAACCTGATTAATATTTGTCACATCAATGGTTACGGAAACCAAATCGGTCCAATTCTGAGAATTGTTTGTTGTAACTCCACTTCCTGTATCGCTCACGGAAGCTAAGTAGTCATAATTTTGCGCTTGTAGTCCTAAAGAGGTTATCCACAGGATACAGCTTAGTGCGAAGGTAGTTATCTGTTTCATAAAGCATTTGTTTTAATTATTCCAAACAAAGTTACCGGGCTTTAACTATTTTCTCTTAAAATAGAATCGTAACGAATAACATTGAATCTAAATTCATATGATGACCAAATAATTAAACAATAGAGATGGTTACCTGCTCAAAATCAGGCTTTTAAAGCTCGTAAACACATGACTTATGTCAGTTTAAATCTAACGGAAATTACTCGGTAGAAATGAGGCCGCCAAGGATCATAAGGCCAAAGTCGCCTTCCTTTTTATATCCAGCAATACATTACCGTTACAAAAAATTCAACAATAAATTCAAGAGGCTTCTTTTTTGATTTTTCAGCAACGAATCTCCCCAGATTTACCACTACAAATGAGGAAATACGCCCCATTTTAGCCAAAGATCAAATTTTAACTAAAAATTAGTCGAGTTCAGCACGTATTATCTGCAAATATTCTTTTTTAAATCGGTATAAAACCTTAAATTTGAGCCAGATAATTTTTTGTGTTAATATTTGATTTTATATTTCCGCCACACAAAAAAGTCACGTATTAACCTAATACGCTCTATTGACATTGGACTTGGGTTCATGTTAGAAATATTATTTTGCTGGCGGAAGATTTTACAAAATCTATTTTCATCCTTCAAAGTGTAAATTTCTTGACTAGAATAAAAGTTCAATTCAATTAGAGCATTAACGTTTATTAAAATGAATGCAACAATTGAACAATTAACAGCGGAATTACATGTCAATGAAGGCGTTTTAGTTAGAATCTGCAAATACTTAGGCATTGAAATTTACGACCAGACCATTGGCTACCAAATGGGCAAAGATGCAGTGGTTCAGCACAATTTAGTACGGTTCCTACTCCAGAACAAAAGCTTTATTCAAAATTACCAAACGGATTATTACATTCGGAAATCCCCTCATTCTATTGCAGCAGCCATAGACCGACCTGTGATGGAGGTAACTAATTTCCTAAAAACGGAATATCCACGGTGTTTTATTAATGGCAAATTTGGTTTAAACGCAAGTAAGCTATTAAAATATGTATCATCTTATGAGATTGACTACGAAATGGAAATAGCGGAAAGCCCTGAATTAAGCTACATGAATCATGCGACTTGGCACCTAGGCATCAAACAAAAAAAGATAATTGATGAAATTCAGCATGCACATGTTAGCAAGTTTGATAAATCCAAAAGAATGGATATGAATGCGAGTCGTGCCATCTCGTTATTACAGCAAATGAAAGCTGATTTTCGATTATCATAATCGAGTCTTTGAGCAGGAGCTCATTGTGCTAATGAAAACATAATTACCAGCGTCCAAGCCGAACACTGAAAGAACTAGGGGGTAGCATTATTGCTGCCCTTTTTTTATGGATTCAATCCTGCGTACATCATTCTCCATTCGAACGCACACCATCATCTCACGGCATGGCAGCAATCTTGAAAATTGTCATGCCATTACTTATTCACCTGAGTTCGAGTTATAGTATCTGAACCGCCAAAATGAAGTGCTAACGGGTTGATTTAAGAGGTTTATCCTCCAAAAGCACTACCCGATAGTCTTAAGACCAATCGGCCAATAATTATTCTTTTATCATACCATCTGTAAGGTTAGAATTAATCGTACTCAGGTTATCGCTTAGCGCTAAACGGAAGCAGGTTTGGCATCTACCATTAAAGGGTTTTCACTTATAACAACTCTACTAACTACCGAACTCCTCCATCATAAAAAGGGTCCATTTCGAATAAACGAAATGGACCCTTTTTCTTTGTGAAATAGAAACCGACCCTCACGGTCTCTGAATAAACATTATTTTATTTTCATGAATTTAGTGCGATACACTTGATTTTCTTGGTTGGTAACATGAAGAATGTACACGCCATTGTTCCAATTACTAATATCAATGGTTAGTGCATTCACTTCTGTATTTTGTGATTTTGACCAGATTACTTTTCCTGTAATATCAACTACTTTCACAAACCCAGAGAATCCTTTTTCATTGGACACGATTAATTCAGATTCATTTTGAATTACACGCATTGTTGATAAATTCATTTCGTCAATGGATGTTGCCAAAGAGGTTTGACCTCCGCTATTGTCTACAAGCATTTCATTTACCACCACTAATTCAAATCTATGGGTGTAATTTACATTTGGATCTAACGAAACCACCATTGAATCAACACGCAAATCTTTGGTAATTCCTAAGTAATTATCTCTCAAATAGATTTGATAATTAGCCGACATGTTTTGCATTTTGTAGTTTGCAAATACATGATCACCATACTCATCAGAGCTTACGGTAAGAGGAATAACTTTGGTTTGTTGCAAAGGAACCATTGCCAATGATTGAATTACATATTCCTTAGAATCAATGACAGAAGCAAATTTAATATGTGCATTACCAATTAATTTGTGCGCATCAAAATCAGCGTCTACACCATCGGTACTGTTCGGATTAAACCCAACAAGAATATTGTTTTGATATCCAGATGGAGAAGTACAGCTTACCCATAAATTATGGTTATCGTCCACGCCATTTTTAAAGAACTGATCATTTAAACCGGTGCGCATGGAGTTGTCAAAAACTACACTGGTAGAAGAATTAGCTACTACCCAGAATCCTTGACCACTTGCAATTTGTCCGGTTGGAATTTTGGCAGAGTTACCTGAATTAACTCCTCCTGCTAAATTCCAAGAAGCGTAATCCGAATTTTGATTGTAACCACCTGTTGTGTCTGCTTCATCCCAGAAATATAACCCAGTAATGATACGTGCGTTGTTTACCGAGTTTTCATTCCAAAAAGCGGTTGCACTAATAGCACTTGGATACGGATTTCCTATTAAATTCCAATCATCGTCACCCCATCCTGTGCCACCAGGATTACCTAGTGTAGTGGCTTGAATAGGAATAGAAATCGGACCGTTATTTACTTTTCCGGTAAAAGTACGAGTAGGTGTAGCATTGCCCGGAGCAAAATATCCACGTCCTGCATCCATCATACCATCTCCACCAGAAATTACATCATTGGAAGTGAAAACAACATTATTACCGTAACAAGAAGTTGAAAACCCAACTGCATAATCATGATTCCATCGTTGAGTAGCGCCTTCAAACACCCACAAATCACATGGGTTAGCATTAATAAATGTTGAACTAACACTGGCAGACTGCATTGGTGAAGACCAGATATTGTATACAAAATCAGTAACATTACCCGTTCTTTTCACCTCATAAGTACCTTGTCCTGAATTGTTATCAGCTCCCGCTGCGGTTTGCAATAAAGATGAATTATTACCTATAATAATGGTTCCATTATTAACAATATCTGAAGATGGTTTTAATACCGCATTATCATTTATTTGAAGAGTAGCACCTGATTCAATGGTTAACAAACCACATTCTCTTGTGGTTGTTCCACTGATAACAGGACTATTTATCACATTTGGAATAGTCACATCATTATCTGCTGAGGTAGGAGCTTTTCCATAGGCCCAGTTTGCATCAAGTTCCCAGGCATTAGATACATTTCCCGTCCATAGAAAGTGTTGTTTATCAAAAGTTTCAAATGCGCATAGAATCACTTCCGATGTCGTTAACACCTCATCTTCCACACTATCGGGATTTGAAATATAGGCGATGCTGTGATTCATTCCTCCAGTATAAGTGGTGTTTGCTCCTAATTCCCTAGTTAAACCAATGAAACCACCCGCTCCAAACGCAGAGTTACTGCCAATAAAACGGTAATAAGGTTCTGCAAAAATGGTAAAACCACCTGTTGAAAAGAATAATTGATTTTGCGCGCGCATTCTTTGCACCGGATTACTAGTGGCATCTAACCCAGTGGCTTCTACTAGGTATTGTGTACTCACAAATACTCTTGGTTTTACACTGCCAATAAATGAACTGGTTGTTAACGCATTTGACAATACCGATTGCGAAGGTGTGCTTACCCCTGTTATAGAACCACCGGTTTCTATATGACTGTACATGGTTTGAAAATAACCTCCTCCAGTATGTGATAATGATATAGCGACTAAATTAGCATTTCCAGAAGACACGGTAGCAGACCCAGACACCCGTTGGTGCATGACTCTAAATTTATACCCATTTCCTGGTTCCTGCCCTCTTAGCATTGCTGTCATTGATACAATACCGTCATCCCAAGAATTATACATAGATCGTTTCACGGGTTTTCCCAAATCGGCATATGTCACTCCGTTATCTGTAGAATATTGCAATTTGTATTGTGCAACCGTATTTCCAGCGGATGCTTTACTATTAATGGAAAGTGCAACATAAATGTCTCCTTTAAAAGGTAAGGAAACAGTATCGGTTGTTAAGCCTGGAATTGCTGAATAAGTGCTAGAAGAAGTCGTAACATACGTATTTAACGACTTGCTTCCATTACTCAAAGCGTGGCCATATACATTGGTATTAAGTGCAATAGCAACTAATCGAGCGAATGAAAATACATTTCGTCCGTTTTGAGAATTTCCATTATTACGCTGTTCTAAAATAAAGGTTTTATTTCCCGATAATCCACTCACATCGAAAACGTGAATGAGGGTTCCAATTCCCCAACTTTCAACTCCCGCTTCATTATTATTGATTATTTGTCGTTTAATAACCCCACTATTGTTGGATGGATTATCACTTTGATAAATATTGTAATTAGCTTCTCTACCATTAGTATTGAACCCGTCTGGATGCATATTAATATTGGCAGTCAAAAACAAACTGTTGATATTCGTAACGTCTATGGTTACCGATGTTATATCAGACCAAGCTTTAGAATTGTTGGTTGTTACCCCACTACCTGTATCGGTAGCTGTAAGAAGGTAATCGTAATGTTGCGCTTGCGATACTGGAGAGATCATCCACAGAATGCAGCTTAGTGCGAAGGTAGTTATCCGTTTCATAATGTATGTGTTTATATTGTTCCAAGCTAAAGTACAAACGCTTTAACTATAACTTCCAAATTCAACATTGTAACGAATAACATTGACCAAAAATTCACTACATGACTTTTTAGTTAAAATTGATTTTTATTGACCTTACATCTAAACCCATCCTAAATCCGGCCTTTAATTGGGCGCATCATTCCTTTGGTTCTTGTTGTTCCTGCTCATTGCCTATGCTAATTAATTCCATTATTAATTTGCTGGTCCCGGTGATTAAATACATGTTTTAAAGATACCTCAGCTCTTCCATTTCATCCATCAAGCACAAACCTGCGGCCAAGAAAGAAACTTCAGAGTTTACACGAGATTGATTCACGCCAAACCAATTTTATCATTAAACACCTATTAACAAAGGAATAGTGATAAATCACATTTTTTAAAAACCAAAAAATTAGCAAGGATTCTATCGCGGTAATCATGGATAGTCATTAGTTATAAATCAAGACAATAAAATTATAGCGAACACTAAGAGCGGGTTACTGTTTCCTTTGAAACACGTGTGTGATTCGTAAATTAAATGGTCGATTTTTTGATTTTAAATTCCGCTAATATTTCATTTGTAAATTATCACATTTCCATCCAAGAGCTTTTGGAAAGAAAATCTAACACAAAATAAAATTTGGTAAATAAGGATAAAGCAGCAATCAGGTATTAGCGACTGGCTACAAGTATTAGGTTACTTTATGAGATTAACCAAACCCGAGAATTCTCCTGTTTTTCCGTCCAATCCAATTACTCGGAGTTTATAGGCAAATGCTCCATTATCATATATTTGACCATTAACATCCGTTCCGTCCCATCCTAATTCTAGGTTAGTGGTTTCAAAAACCAGCCCTCCCCATGGGTCATAAATGTACATATACATGAGTCGGTCTACGCCCTCGGTAATTGGAATAAAAACATCGTTTAGTCCATCTCCGTTTGGAGTAAAAGCATTTGGAATAAAAACAGAAAAACCAGTTACCGAAATATGAAATGAGGTATCGGAAGGAAAACAACCTAATGTATCGGTATAAAACAAAGTAAATCTTGCATCTTGGTCTGGGGCCACTCTTGGGTCTGGACAAGTATTGCAACTCAAAAAGCTTTGAGATTCCCATAATAAATCTACTCCTTCATCAATATCAATAGACAATCTAAATTCTTCGCCATTATGCACCATGGTATCGGATGGGAAATAATACAATTGTGGAGGATGAAGTAAGGTAATAAAAGTGGTGGCTTCGTTTACGCATCCATTTGAATCCGTACCAGAAACGGTAAACAACTGATCATCGGAAGTGAACACCCAAGGATTAGCCACATCCACATCTTGCAATGAAACCTCAGCAGTCCAAATGTAATTCTCTCCTCCCCAAGCATTTAATTGCACACTATCTCCAGCGCAAATCACCGTATCGTTGGTTGACCCAATTTTTGGAAGCGGAAATACCTCGATTTGCTTTCTTAGTGTATCCGTACAATTTAAGGAGTCGTTTCTAACCACTAATTTCACTTCATGCATTCCTTCTACATAAACGGTAGAACTGAAATTATACTGCGGAGTTTGTGGTAAGTTATCAAAAAACCAAAACTGGCCACTTTCTCCAATAGATTGATTAATGGTGACCAAATCTAATGGAGTACAACCGGAAGGAGCTTCAAAATCAAAGGCGGCTAGCAATTGTTTCACTGTAACTTGATCCTGTTTTGTTTTTACACATTTTTTTAAAGAATCAGATACCATTAAAGTAATAAAGTAATCGTCTGGATTAGTATATGAATGCTTAATATTAGTCAAGTTGCTCAATGTAGACACCACTCCATCACCAAAATCCAAGGCCAACATTTGTGCCGCAGGATTTGTACCGGTCACATCAAAAACAACTGCTTGGCCCGTACACCCTTGATCGTTTACCACATTTAAATTAGCCAACGGACCTTTTATATCAATAAAATGAGCTAACACTAATGAATCTTGACATCCTTGAAGAGAGGACACTTTCAATTTTGGGAAATAAGCGCCTGGTGAGGTGTACATGTGTTGCGCACTACTGTTGCGTGTAAAAACATTTGTGGAGCCATCTCCAAAATCCCACTCCCAACTCAAGGTGTTGGAAGAGCTATTAGTATTAGTAAAAACCACACTAAATGGATAGCAATTTGAAATCATGGTATCGGCCACAAAAAGCGGGTCGGGAGTTGCAAAAATCTGAATAGGATGAGTGGCCGAAAATGAGCTTTCACACCCTAGATTATCTCGAATTTTTAAAGTGGTAGTATAATTTCCCGAATTCAAATACAGATGATCTGGAATGGCTAATTGACTTGAATCACCATCTCCAAAATGCCATAAGTAGGTATAATTTCCAGTAGAAACATTTGCATACTTAATCGTATCAAAAGTGCAGGCAGTTCGATAATTTACTCCAAAAAAAGCCGTTGGATTATTCACGGTTATCAAGTCACTTTTTACACGTGTGTTAGTACAACCTAGTGTATCTCGAACGGTAAGGCTCACGCTGTATAATTGGCTACCTACAGCCGTATACATATGCGAAACAATTGTTGAATTGGAATTAGTCCCATCTCCAAAATCCCAACTCCAAGAAGATATAAGGGTATCACTAACCGACTGATCCGTAAACTGGGTAGCCACCGGTGCACAGCCTTGCGTGGTATCCACCCCAAAATCTACCAACGGTTGATAGGCTTTTACATTGACTTCCATGGTATCTGCACATTGGTTAACATCATGCACTACCGCATAAACGGTGTTTACGCCTTTATTATCCAACGCAAACATAGCAGTATCCGTCAACGTATTTAAGGTGTTCCAATTGTCTTTTGCCCAATCCGTAAAACCAAATGCATCTACCGACCCAGAGGTGGAAAAAGTAACCAAATCGCCTTTACATCCAATAGAATCGGTTGCAACCAAATCGCCTTGTAAATACCGAATAGAAATGGTTTGACTGTTGTGATACGTACAACCAGTTACCGAATCACTACCAGAAAAAACAGCAATATAATCCGCTCGAACGGCAGGATACGCATGCAATTGATTGGCACCCACAAAAGATAGAGCTGATTTATCACCAAAATTCCATTGGTAATCTGTTCCACCAATAATATACGGCACAAAAGAAACCTGATTTGGCGTATCACAATTTACTTGATAGGTATACCCCAAAATGGGTCCTTTTATGTAAATGGCTGAATCGATGGTTTTAGAAGCATAACACCCGTTATAACCCACACTTAAGGTGACATCTAAATATCCAGTATCTTGAAAATGATGTTGCGGCTGGTAGGCGTTTGATACATTATTATCTCCAAAATCCCACACCACATCGTTAATTAAAGAAGTATTGGTAGATGTATTAAAACAAGAAACCAAATAAGACGCACAGGCATCATTGGTGTCTAAATAAAAATTCGGGGTTTGGGGCGTCCCTACTCTAATTTTCATAACCTGGGTAGATTGACAACCTGATTTTGTAAAAATAGTCAGCTTAACAAAATAAATCCCCGGAAACTGAAAGGTATAACTTGGAGAAAGAGAAGTGCTTTTTGTAGTAGGAGACACACCAAAATCCCACATTACATTATTGACCGAACTCATTGGATTAGTAATATTTTGAAAGTTCACCACTAAAGGAGCGCAACCCTCGGTATCACTTGCTGTAAATTCGGCTTGGGTAACTAGCAACGAATCATTGCCTACTACAACAGCAGCACTTTTACAACCTGCAGCGGTTTCTACCACCAACGTATCGTTATAAATACCCGGAGTTGTAATAGATATATTTGGGTTTTTAAGAGTAGAACCCATCGCGTCTCCGCCAAACCGCCAATTCCATTTAACCACATTACTAGATGAGTTATCTTGAAAGGCAACCGCCATAGGTAGAATACATGAATAATGCGGTGAAGAAGTAAAACCCGCTTGCACCGATTCAATAAACACCAATTTACTAAGCGTGTCCATACATCCTGTTGAATTAACAGAAAGCAACTCTACGGTTCTCCAACCTCCATTCGTATACGTATGCGAAACAGTACTACCTAAACCGGTGGTGTTATCACCAAAATCCCAATTAAATGAAGATGTTCCGGCAGCCGTTGCCATGAAATCTACCGGTGCATTCTTGCATAAGGTATCGGGCACATTCCAGGTAGTTACCAAATTGCCCACCTCCACTAAATCCGGAATAAGTATAGAATCAAAACAACCTAAAGAATCTTCTACTTTTAAAAACACATCAAATTTGCCCGAATTGCTAATTACCGTATTTAAATCGGACGAATGAATGGTTTGATTATTTACCACCCACCACGAATCTAACGGTTGAATACCTTGAGATAGATTAGTGATATTTAAATTAAATGGCGCAAGACAACCGAAAAGATTGCCATTTTGATTTAACCGAGCAACAGGTTTATGTGCTCTAAAAGGTTGTGAAATAGATGCGATATTAGAACAGCCAAGGCTATCTGTAACTTTAAGAGATATGTAATAATCACCCACAAAACTAAAGGTGTGACTCACCACTTGATTGGTATCAATGAGCGAACCATCGTTAAAATCCCATTCCCAAGAAACGATAGGCGCCAAAGACGGCAATGAACTATCTACCGCTGTAATGGTTACCGGAACGCATCCATCGTTAAATGGTAAAGAAATTCTAGGCACAGGAGGTGACGCTACTTGAATAAACCCAGATTTATTTATCGTTACCGTATCCACTCCATCAGAAACCGTTAATGTAACCGAATAAGCACCTGGGGTATTATAAATAATAGAAGGAACATTGTTGTTTCCAGTCACTATGCGTCCATTACCAAAATCCCATTTCCGGTAAATAATAGTTGAACCCGAAGACAGGTCTGTAAAACCCACCAATAAGGGAGCGCAACCTATGTTTTGATTGGCTGAAAAATTAGCTACCAATTGACCATAAGAAGAACCCACATAGCCAAAAAGCACGAATACTAGAATACTTAGATTATGGAGGAACTGTTTCATAAATTGGTGGACAATTAATTTAAAACTAACTTTTACAAAGGTTAACACATCTAATAAAGGCCTTTAAATTTTGGCGTTTTAGTGCAACACATTGACCCTCCTTTCATAGAATGACCATATAGTTATGACATTCTAAATTTCGAAATAGTTGTTGTTTTTTTTATGTTCCAACTCGCTTTTGCATGATCTTTATCCCACCAAATTGAATTATTATTAGTGCGTTGTTGTTTTTTTTCAATCGACTTCTAAAATATGCCTTCCTGTTTTTACAGAAAATCGTAATTTTTAAACTGTGCGTCAGCACCTATAACCATAAGGTCATTTTATGGGTTTTAACATGATTTTTAGCACAACCTTTATCAAATCAGTTGTTTATATTTGATATCGTCAAATAGATTGATTTTAAACTTACTTGTCAAGGAGGATTAAACCTTTTCTTATACTACTTTGAAGGGGCGGTAAGTATTAATGAATTTGTAATACGAGCAAGGATGACATCAAAACCGACTTACGAAGATTTAATTAATGAAAATATTCTTTTAAAAGAACGGCTTCATCGACTAGATACAAATAAAAATGAGGCAGACCCTAATTTAAACTCATTCACTAATGAACTAATACACTATAAAACCATAGCAGATGCAACACAAGATTTCGTGCTAATTGTTGATGCAGATTTTAATATTTTATATGTAAACAAGGCCTATCCCGGCACAAAAAAAGAAGATGCCATTGGAAGCAGTTTACTGAATTTTGTACCCGAAGATTTCAAAAAAGAAGCTATATCAATTTATCAATCTGTACTAAACACAGGCGTTCCCGCCACCTATGAAGCTGAATATGAACTACCTGATGGTAACACACAACAATTAGAAGTAAGTGTATTAAGAAGTTCTGAGAATTCTCAAAATCATCAACTTACCATTACTACCAAAGATATTACAGAAAAAAACAAGCATAAAAAAGAACTGCAAAAGAGCGAGGAATTTAACCGAAGCATTACAGAAACGGCAGCAGATGCTATTATAACCATAAACGAAAAATTAGAAATTCTTTTTTGGAATAAGGCTTCAGAGTCCATTTTCGGATATACTGCCCAAGAGGTATTAAAAACAGACCTATCCAAGTTAATTCCTGAACGGTATTTTAAGGAAGGTATCGACCCTTTAGAATATTTTAAGACACTTAGTAGCAAAAACAAAGATGCTACCTCGAGCCAGCTTCACTGTGTACGAAAAGACGGGTCAGAATTACCCATTATTTTAACCATTTCTTCGTGGGAGTGGGCTGGTAACACCTTTTATACGGGTATACTTCGAGACGTATCATCTATTATGCGAACCCAAAGAAAATTAAAGAAAAACGAAGCAAAATACCAAGAGCTATTTGATAATAGCCCGGTGGTGATTTTAGAGGAAGACCTTTCCTTCGCCTATCAAAAGTACATCGCATTAAAAGAGGCTGGGGTTACCGACATTAAAACGCATCTTTTTAAACATCCTCAACTTTTACATGAATTGGTTGGTCAAATTCGCGTTTTGAATGTAAATAAAGCGGCTGTATCATTTTTACAAGCTACCAACAAAACTCAGGTCCTAAATCATATTACGGATACATTTACGGAAGCCACACTAACGCATTTTTCGCAAGTAATTTCTGCAATACTAAATGAAGAGACACAAGTAGAAGGTGAAATTGAGCTATTAAGTTTTGAGAATAATGTCATACATGGATTGGTGAAAGTCCAGTTAGAATACGAAACAGGAAAGAAACCAAGATTAATTGGAAAGATTTCTATTACCGACATCACCGACCGGAAAAAGATGATGATGGAACTAAAAGAAAGTGAGGCAAAATTCAAAAATCTTTCCAATTTAAGTTTCGAAGGTATTGTGGTTCATAACAATGGAATTGTGATGGAAGTCAATCAAACTTTCAGCAAGATAAGCGGGTATTCTCCAGCCGAAATAATAGGTCAAAATATTATTGAATTCATGATTCCCGACAAATACAAACCTTTGTTGATTGCCAACCTAAAAGTGCCAACTGTAGATAGCTATGAAATAGAGTTTCGCAAAAAAAATGGAGAATTACTACCGATTGAAATTGAAGCCCGAAGTCTCCCATCCGTAAATGGAGAAAATAGACGGGTGGTGGCCGCCAGAGATATTACAGAACGAATAAAAAACCGGCAACAAACCAGAACATTGGCTGCTGCTGTGAACCAAAGTTCCAACACCATCGTGATCACAGATACGGAGGGAACAATAGAATATGTCAACCCTCAATTCACCAAAGATTCGGGATACACACTAGAAGAAGCACTAGGCAAAAACCCTAGAATCCTTAGTTCTGGACGTCATCCTAGAGAATATTATCAAATCATGTGGGATACCATATTATCAGGTAAAACATGGGAAGGCGAATTTCATAACAAAGCAAAAAATGGAAAGTTATATTGGGAACGTGTGATAATGAATCCGATAAAAGATAATGCCGGAGGCATCACTCATTTTTTAGCAATTAAAGAAAACATTACCCAAAGAAAAGTACTAGATAACCAACTTAAAATTGCCCATAAAAAACTTATGGAACGGGAAAAGAAATTTCGTTCCTTATTTGAAAAATCAATTGATGCAGTGGTACTTGTAACTAACGGAATAATATCTGAATGCAACGAAGCGGCAATCAAATTGATGGGACTTTCCAACAAGCGAGAATTACTCCAATTACCATTAGGAAAAATCTCATTAGAATTCCAACTAGACAAGGAGGCTGCGGTATCGAAAATGGAAGACATGATGCAACTATGTCTTAAAAACGGAAGCCATCGATTTGAGTGGACACACGTTAATCCAAATAAACAAGAACTTCCGATTGAAGTTTCGATGACCACCATTTTTAACCAACCGGGCGAACAAATTATTCATTCGATATGGCGTGACATGACGGTTATCAAAAATAATGAACAAGAGTTACTGCATCAAAATAGCAAATTGGAAATTCTTAGTGATACCGTTACGTTAAAAAATAAAATGCTAGAACGGAGCGAAACAAAATACCGTAGCCTACTCAATCAAAGTCCGATTTCTATTTGGGAAGAAAACTTTAAAAAAACCAAAAGCCTTATCGAAGAAAAAACGCAAGAAACAGAAGATATTCGGGCTTATCTGGATGAAAACCCTGAATTTGTAAATCAATTAATACAAAGCATTCGAATAAAAGGAGTCAACAACGCTACCTTAGAATTATTGGGCGCAAAAGATGAGACCGAACTTAAAACTAATTTAGCATCCAACTTCACCACTAATTCTATTGCGGTTTTTAAAGAAGAAATCATTTCCATATTAAATGGAGAAAAAGAACATATAACAGAGGCTGAATTTGTACAAGCCGATGGCACCCTCATCCACACTATTTTAAAAATGGTAATTACAGATGATGATTACAATGGCATTGTAACCATGACCGATATTACCGAACAAAAGAAAGCGGAGGCTCGCCTTATTCAAATGAACACCGAACTGCAACAACAAACAGATAAAGCAGAGGAAAGCAGCCGATTAAAAACAGAGTTTTTGAATAACATGTCGCATGAAATCAGAACCCCAATGAATGGCATTCTTGGTTTCACTCAGTTTTTAGCAGAAAATAACCTCAGCGAAAACGAACGAAAACAATACATCAGTATAATTCAAAACAGCGCTACTCAATTGCTCCATGTAATAGATGACATTTTGGAAATATCTAAACTAGGCACCAAACAGGTGAAAGTAATTAATACCGAAGTATGTTTAAACACCGTGCTTATAGAACAATTTTCGGTATTCAATATTAAGGCGAAAGAAAACGGCACACCTCTTTACCTTAAAAAGGAATTATCGGATATGGAAAGCACCATCTTTACCGACAAAACCAAGCTTAACAAGATAATAGAAAACTTGATTGAGAATGCTTTGAAATTTACTCGGGAAGGGTTTATTGAGTTTGGGTATCTACTCAAAAACTCCCAAATAGTCCTTTATGTAAAGGATACCGGAATTGGTATTGAGAAACAAAATTTCGAAACCATTTTTGACCGGTTTTCACAGGCCGAGAAAACCCTATCTCGAAATGTAGGCGGTTTAGGTCTTGGTTTATGCATCGCCAAAGAGAACGCCTTACTTTTGGGAGGCGACATAAAAGTAGAATCTGTACTAAATGAAGGATCCACATTCTTCGTCACCCTTCCATTTAAAAGAATGAAAAAAATTGAAGCACCGGTGGAGATCTCAACTCCAAAAACCCCTTTAGCGCATAAATACACCATACTGGTAGCAGAAGATGAGGAAATCAATTTCTTATATCTAGAAATTATTTTACGTAGCAATTCGCTATACCAACCCATTATTCTACATGCCAAAGACGGGCAAGAAGCCATCGAAATGTATAACGTTCATCCAGAAATAGATTTAATATTAATGGACTTAAAAATGCCTGTTTTAGATGGTTTTGAAGCTACCAAGCGATTAAAACAGCTAAATCCTACCTTGCCTATCATTGCACAAACCGCTTACTCTACCGACAAGGAAAGAGAGGCAGCTCACCTGGCTGGGTGCGATGATTTTATTTCAAAACCAATTGACAAGCAAGAATTCAATAAATTGGTGTATCATTATTTATCGCAAAACGAAAGCAAGGCCGAGTAATAAAAAAACATCTCAACTAAATACGGTTTTACCTTCATCCTATTTCGCCTTTCCATTTGTTGGTATAGGTAAATTGGATAGGATTTTTGACACCCAAAAAACACCAAACACACCTCCTATTCAGGCGAATTTCGACCTCATTCCTACTTGACCAATATCCAGCCATTTTAAATAGAAACGCAATTCCTTTAAGCCTGAACCCACCGTAAAACCTCGGTTTTCACAGGAATTTCAACCTGTTTCAATATACGGTTAAAACGTCAAAATCTGAAATCTAACTCCTACTATTGCTTGGTAATATAAATTGTAATAGCACATATCGTGCAGCACTATATTCTAATAAATACACCACAAAATGAAAACAGCATTACTTATAGTTACCGCAATTTTCTCCTCCCTGTCTTTTAGTTTAAACGCAGCAAATCGCTATTGGGTTTCCAATGTTTCAAGTAATTGGAACAATACAGCCAACTGGTCCACTTCAAGTGGTGGCGCATCTGGTGCTACCGTTCCAACGACAGGTGACTTTGTATATTTCAATGCCTCAGGCACAGGAGATTGCACATTTGATATCCCCGTAGCAATAGACGGAATCAGAACCACAGGCTATACCGGACAAATAGACCTTGCCGGATTTGCTTTTAATGCTACCGTTAGCAATACCGCTAGTTGCACATTTGAAAACGGAACTATAAAAGATGCATCTGGAACCTCGGAAGTAAACTTTAACACTTCTGGATTAATTCTATTTAGCGGAACAACATTCAATACGCCAATAACAGGAGTTGCCGGAAGAATCCAATTTAATGGTGGAACATTTAACAACCCCGTAATTGTAGAAGATAATGGTGGTTCAAGTACAAACGGAAACGGTGGGTGTACTTTTAATTCAACACTAAAAGTAACCAACTCTGGTTCTAGTTATTTTTTAATGGGATACACTTACCCAGATGTATTTAACGGAGACGTTACGCTAATCAACACTAGTACAAGCCGTATTAGAATGGCTTACCGCTCTGCCGCAAATGCATTGAACGCTAACGTTTATGTAGCAAGTACTGCAGGTAGCGGTATTTGGTTTGGCGAAAATGGTGGAACAACCAGCTTAGCAGCTACCAAAACCATTCAATTAGATGTAGCCGGTTTTTCTGCAGGTGAACTTCGTTTCAAAAATTTTACCCAAACTGGCGCAACTACCCAAAACCTTACACTTACAGGAACAGCTTATTTAAGAGCACAAACAGGTACCACATTTAACGGAGACGTTACTTTTACTGCCCCACGAATAGAGATAACCGGAACTAATTTTGCAGGTACAACTACCATTGAAAAAACAGGGTCTGGAAACGACTACTCTTCAGGAGGCAATACATTTACCGGAAACGCATTTTTTACAAATAGTGGTTCTGGATATTTAGTATTAGGTAGCGGAGGTTTTGATAGTTTTTTGGCTAACCTTACCGTAAACAACAACGGAACAAGTAATATTTATGTAGCTAACAACGTTGCCGGAAATACGATTGGTGGAGATTTAACAGTCAACAACAACGCCACAGGAACGAATACGTATGTTTATTTAGCAAACCAATCCGCTTCTACCCTTACAGTAGACGGAAATGCTGTTTTTAATAATAGTCCAAGTTCATCTAATGGAACAATTTATATTGGTGAATATGGCGACATTACTTTTAATGGTACCGTAGCTATCACAAATGCTGCTACAGGTTTAAATGGTCATGTACTTCTTGCAAACCAAACCAATTCATCGGTTACCATTGCTGGAGCTACTACGGTTTCTAACACAGGTTCTGGAACTACCAAACGAGTTTATTTAGGAGGTAGCGGTGATGTTAGTTTCAACAGTACACTTGACATAGCCAATGCTTCTTCAGCTAATAATTCTGAAGTATTTTTGAATTACAACGCCAACAGTTTAAATACCTACGCTGATAATGTTACTATTTCTTCTAGCAATGCATTAACAGATGGAATTAGATTTGGTCAAAATGGCGGAGCAGGAACCTTAGCTGCTGGAAAAACCATTACCATTGGCGCTGGCGGTTTTGTGGCCGGTCAATTACAATTTAGAAACTTTACTCAAACAGGTGCAACACCACATAGCTTTACGCTTACCGGAACCAGTGATTTTTATAATTACGATTCCAATTGGGGTGGTAACGTTTCAGTAGTTGCTCCAAGAATTAACACTAGAGGAACAACGTATAGCGGAACGACTTACTTAGAAAAAAATGGTGCATCTGATGATGCCTCTGTAGGTGGAAATCACTTTGTAGGAAATACCGAATTAAAAAATAGCGGTAGTCGTTACTTTTTAATGGGAAATGGTGTTGCCGATGCTTTTGACGCTAACCTAACCATAAATAACACCGGATCGCATTACATGTATTTAGCACACAATAGTGCTGGAAATACGGTGAGTGGTGATTTAACGGTAACCAACGCGGCATCTGCTGCAAATTCTTATGTTTATATTTCTAATGCAACCGCATCTACTTTAAACGTAGGCGGAAACGTGGTTTTAAACAATACTCCATCGGGTACTAACGGTCACCTAAATTTTGGAGATTACGGAGACGTAACTGTTGGTGGAAACCTAACGGTAAACAACAACCCAACGACTACTTCAAGTCAAATAATCGTGGGTAACAATACAACCTCAACCATTAATGTAGGCGGAAACACCATTGTAACCAACAACGGTGGTTCTACTACTAAACGAGTTTATTTAGGTAACAACGGAGACATTACTTTCAATGGTACGGTAGCAATCACCAACAATTCAACCGCAACCAATTCTGAGATTTATTGTAACCATACTTCCAACAGTTTAAACACCTATAATGGAGACATTACCATCGCATCGAACGCTGTATCGGGTGACGGAATTAGATTTGGTGAAGGTGGAGGAGCAGCTACTTTAGCCGCTACCAAAACAGTAACCATTCCTGGAGTGGACGCTTTAAATTTTGTTGGTGGACAAGTTACTTTCCGTAATTTCACCCAAGTGGGTGCTACTCCTCAATCATTAGAATTGGGAAGTACGGCTACATACATTTACAATTACAATTCAAATTGGGGTGGAAATGTACAGTTTATTTCACCTCGAGTTTCTACCCGAGGAACTACGTATAATGGTACCGCTTTAATACAAAAAACGGGAACGGGTAATGATGCTTCAGTAGGTGGAAATCACTTTGTAGGTAACACCGAATTAAAAAATACCGGAGCCAATTATATCCTAATGGGAAATGGAACCGCAGACACATTTGATGGTGATTTAACATTGACCAATTTAGGCGCAAGCCACATATATCTAGCCTACAATAGTGCTGGAAACACGGTAGGAGGTAATTTATTGGCCAACAATACAAGTACAGGAAATGGGTCTACTATTTCTATATCTGGAAACTCTGCTTCCACTTTAACGGTAACAGGTACCGCTACTTTCAATAATAATGCAACAGGAACAAATGGAGCCATTAATATTGGTGATAACGGAGACATTACTTTCAATAGCTCATTAGCATTAACCAATAATGCTTCGGGAGCTTACGGTCAGATAATTTTAGCATCCAACAGTAACTCAGCGGTAACCATTGCAGGAAACACAACAGTAACCAATACGGGTGCTGGAAGTACTAAAAGAGTGTATTTAGGAAATAATGGCGATGTTACTTTTAATGGTTCATTAACCATTGTGAATAGCGCTACCGCATCAAATTCTGAAATTTACTGTAACAATAGTGCAAATAGTGTGAACGCTTATAATGGTGACATTTTAGTATCCTCTACCTCTGCATCATCTGATGGAATTCGTTTTGGACAATATGGTGGGCAGGGAACACTTGCTGCGACCAAAACCATTACTATTCCTGGAGTAGACGCTACCAACTATATTGGAGGTGAATTACGTTTTCAAAATTTCACGCAATTAGGTAATACCGCACATTCTTTTGAATTGGGCGCTACTGCAACCTACTTCTACAATTATAGTTCAAATTGGGGTGGAAATGTAAACTTTACTGCACCAAGAATTATTACCAACAGAACCATCTATAACGGTACAGCCTACTTGGAAAAAACGGGAACGGGTAACGATGCTTCTATTGGTGGAAACACTTTCAAAGGAAATACCGAATTAAAAAATAGTGGCACGCAATACCTGCTTATGGGAAATGGATATGCAGATTCATTTTTAGGAAATCTTACCTTAACTAATACCGGTTCGTACAACATGTATCTTGGATATAATAGCGCTGGAAATACTATTAGTGGAGATTTAACGGTGAACAATAACGCAACGGGCTCCTCTCCTACTATTTACTTATGTAACTATGCTGCTTCAACTTTAGCTGTTTCAGGAAACACCAGCATTACTAATGCAACTACAGGTTCAAATGGAAACATTTACATTGGAGAAAACGGTGACATTACATTTAATGGCAACCTTGTGTTAACTAATAACGCTACCGGTACAAACGGACAAATCTTGTTAGCACAAAACAGTAACTCGGCCGTTAGCATAGCAGGAAACACTTCAGTTTTAAATCAAGGAGCTAATACTACTAAAAGAATTTATTTAGGAAATCAAGGAGATGTAACTTTCAACGGTACCTTAGACATTGTGAATAACGCTAGCGCAATAAACGCTGAAGTTTTTTGCAACAACGGAACGTACAGTACTAATTTTTACAATCAAAACATTACCGTTTCATCTACCCATGCTAGTTCAGACGGAATACGATTTGGTCAAAGTGGTGGACAAGGAACACTTGCGGCTACAAAAACCATTACCATTCCTGGTGTGGATGCGGCTAACTTTATAGGCGGCCAATTACGTTTTCAAAATTTTACACAAGTAGGAAACACTCCTCACTCTTTTGAGCTAGGTGCTACCGCAAATTATTTATACAATCAAAACTCTTCTTGGGGTGGAAATACTTCTTGGATTGCACCAAGAATATTAATGCGCTCTACGACTTTTGCTGGAACAACTCACCTTGAAAAAACAGGCGCAGGTAATGATTACAGTTATGGTGGAAATACATTTGGTGGAAATACCGAAATGATTCTAAACAACAATGTGGGAACTGGAACTATCTATTTCTCTAATAACGCAGCCAGCAGCATTGGTGGAAGCTTATTATTAGAAAACAAAGGTTCATTTAGTGACCTATTGTACGGGAATTTAGCTGGTGCTTATCCAATTAATGGTGATTTAACGGTTATCAATTCTACCACAGGTACGGGAAACCAAACCGTGTATTTAGGAAATAATGCTGCATCTGCCTTTACTGTTACCGGAAACTTTAATGTTACCAATAGCGCTACAGGAACTAGTGGCACACACAACATTGTAATAGGTAATAATGGTTCACTTTCTGTTAGCGGAAACGCTACCGCAAACAATACCGGTGCAAATGGTACCTACAAAAGAATTTATTTAGGAAACCGAGGCGATTTCTTCGTGACGGGTAACCTAGCTATCACTAATAGCACTACTGCAAATACAGGAGAAGTTATTATGGCCAACTACGCAGAATCAACAGCATCGGTAGGCGGAAATACTACATTATCTAACAACGGAACAGGCGCATACAAAAGATGTTACCTAGGAAACTATGGTGATGTTACTTTTAATGGCAATTTGGATATGGTGAATAACTCATCTGCTACCAGCTCTGAAATTTATTTGAACGACCAAACAGGAAGTGTAAACACATACAACGGAAACATCACAGTAAAAACAACGCATACCTCAAATGATGGTATTCGTTTTGGCAACAATGGGGGTGCTGGTACATTAGCAGCTACCAAAACCATTACCATTCCGGGAGTAGATGTAACCAACTTTATTGGTGGAGACTTATTATTTAGAAACTTCACCCAAACAGGAGCTACATCGCAATCTTTAGAATTAGCTGCAACCGCTAATTATATTTACAATCGTGATTGTAACTGGGGTGGAAACATCACTTTTAAAGCTCCAAGAATCTACACGAAAAGCACTACTTATAACGGTACGACTTTACTTGAAAAAACAGGTGGTTCGGATGACAACTTACCGGGTGGAAATACCTTCGTAGGAAATACTACTATCATTAATTCTGGAAATAGATACCTGTTATTCGGTAACGGTACAGCAGATGTTTTTCAAGGAAACCTAGACCTTCAAAACAACGGTTCTCATCATCTTTACATTGCTTACAGAGGTGCTGGACATTCAATTTCGGGTAATTTAACTTCTACTAATTCTGCCACCGGAACAGGTGATTACAGAATCTATATTGCGGAAGGAAGTAATTCAACATTAAGTATTGGCGGCAATACTACCTTAAACCATAACGGTTCGGGTAAAACGCTTCGTACTTATTTTGGAAACTCTGGTGACATTACTATTGGTGGTACGTTAACAGCCAACAACTCTGGAACAGGAACTACTTCTCAAATATATTTAGCCAACGGAACCGCAAGTTCATTGACCGTAGCTGGAACGTCTACCATGACAAACAATAATACGGCAAGTAATTCTAACCGAATTTATGTAGGATACTACGGAGACATTACGTTTAATGGTGCGCTTAACTTGGTCAACAACGCAGGTACCAACGAATCAGAAATCTATTGTAACTATGGATCACCAAGTAATGTAGCATACAATCAAAATATTACCGTAGCTACTTACAGCATTACTTCCGATGGAATACTTTTCGGTGCAGGTGGTGGATACGGAACATTAGCTTCGGGTAAAACCATTTCTATTCCTGGAGTAGATGCGGCTAACTATACCGGAGGTCAATTGTATTTCAGAAACTTCGCCCAATTAGGCGCTACTGCTCAAACGTTAGAATTAGGTGCCAACGCCTCTTACTTTCAAAGTTACAGTTCTACTTGGAACGGGGCATTAACCGTAAAAGGACCACGTTTTTACACACGTTCATCTACATTTAATGGAAATGTATCGCTTACCAAAACAGGCGGATTGGATGACAACATGTATGGCGCTAACATTTTTGCGGGCACAGCTTCTTATACCAATCAAGGTGCAGGTAGATGGAGAATTGCTTACAATGTAGGAAACGATTACAATGGCAATACCACTTTTAATCAATCTTCTACCGGTACTTTAGACCCTGCTTACAATACTTCTAGCACCTTTGCTGGAGATATTACGGTAAACTCAGGTTCAATCATTCGTTTTGGTAGAGCTGGTGGCGGTCGTGTAATTTTAGATGGTACTACAGCACAAAGCATTAATACAGTGGCAGCAACTCCAGGTCCAGAATTTAGAGATTTGCAAACCATCAATGCTTCCAATGAGATTACGTTAAATACGCCAATCACCATTTTGACCGATTTAGATTTAGATCAGGGTAACCTCATCTCTACTAGCACTAACATGATTTATGTAAATGATAATGCCATTGCATCTTCTGCGTCAAACAACGCTTATGTAGATGGCCCAATCACTAAAATTGGAAACGATGCCTTTGCATTTCCGGTAGGTGATGCTGGCTTTTACGCTCCTATTACGATGTCGGCTCCAAATTCAGGTTCTGCTCGTTTTGAAGCAGAATATTTTCACAAGTCACCGCATACCGATGGCTATGATTCTACCGCAATTTCTTCTGGAATTGACCATGTTTCTGATACAGAATACTGGCACTTGAATAGAATTGCAAGTAGCAGTACTGTGTATGCCACTTTAGGATGGAACAATACACGTAGCGGAAGCATTGGTTCTGGAACTATTTGCGATACTAGAGTAACAAGATGGAACGGTACTAAATGGTTAAATGATGGAAATGGCGGTGCTACTGGAAATACAACTGCAGGAACAGTAACCACAGGAACTTCTGAAAACTGTGCAACTCCAACAAAAATCACCACTTGGGTAAACGACTATCCTTTAACGTTAGCTACAGATAGTAACTACATTACCTGGGACGGAACAGCTTACGATGGTGGTAGCGGAACAGCTGGTGCACCAAGTACTGCCGATGCTGGTAGAATTTTAAAAGTATTTGCTCCGGGAGCAGTGGCTTCTATTGATGCTGATTTAGATAAAATTATTGTAACGCCAACCGGTAGATTAACCATCAACTCAGGCATTGCAGTTATCGTAAGTGGTCTTATTGACAATAAAGGAGAGATTATAATCGAAAACAACGGTTCATTAATTCAAACCTCTGTGGGTAGCGATGAAAATACTGGAAGTGGAGATTACATTGTAAAAAGACAAGGAAACAGTAACACGGTGAGTTACAACATTTGGTCTTCGCCATTAAAAAGCGCAGCAGTAACTTCGGTATTTACCGGCTCAAACCCTTGCGATATGTGGGTGTTTGACGGAACTTCACAAGGTTGGAGTCATGATTTCACTGCGGGTTATTCTGCTACATGTAATGGAAACAGCGTAACATTTAGCGCAGCTGATGTAATTGCAGGCGGAGATGGAATAATGGATAAAGGCCGAGGCTATTTTGTGCCGGGTGCCACTATTTCATTAAAACAATTTCAAGGAACAGTAAACAATGGGGATATCACTATTCCAATTACGTCTACTACTTTAGGTAACCAACCATTTTGGAATGATGACGACTGGAATCTAGTTGGAAATCCTTACCCAAGTGGACTTAATGCAGCAGCATTCTGGACAGAAAATGCAGTGAACAACAACCGTATTACCGATGCTATTTACTACTGGGATGATAACGGTGCCGGTTCTGGATACAATCAAAATGCGGATTACGCTTCATGGAATGCGCTAGGTGGTGTTAATTCTGGTAACTCTGCTACCATTCCAAACGGAAACGTGGCAAGTGGTCAAGGATTTTGGGTTGTAGCAGCCAACACTTCTAATCTTGTTTTCAATAACAGTATGAGAAGTGCTACCAACAACCAATTCTTTAAACAACGCGCAGTGACTGACAAGCATTTAGCTTGGGTAAGCTTAGCTACTCCATCCGGTTTTCAAAATAACTTGTTGGTAGGTTATGCTGATGATGCTACAGATGGTATCGACCCACTGTATGACGCCCATAAATTGGCAGGTAGTTCTCACGTACGTTTTGCTTCCCTGATAAACGACCAAGAATTTGCTATCCAAGGTTTTGCAAACATTGCCGTAGGAACGGAAAAAGTAGTTCCATTGGTATTATTTACCGATACTACCGGCATCCATACCATTGCGAAATACAAAACAGAGAATCTTCCAGCTAACATGATTATTTATGTGAGAGATTTAGAAACTGGAACCGTGCATAATTTATCTACCGGTGATTATCAAGTGTATTTATTGGGTAACCAAGAATACAAAAACAGATTCGAACTAATTTTTGAACACAACATCTCCAAAGACAACGGAGGTAACGGAACTAAGGGAGGAACTGGAAATGGAGATACGGCAACGACCGTTACGGGTATCGATGATTCATTCATCCAAGACCAATTTAGATTGGCGACTACTCCGAACGGTTATGTTTTATCTCGCAACGAAGGCATTACTGGCGACATCGTAATTGTAGATGTAACTGGAAAAGTTATCTGGAGTAAAACCAATATAAATAACGACTTACAAATAATGATTGATTTAAGCCATGTAAGCGCAGGGATGTATATCCTAGAGCTTAGAAATGACAACGAAAGAATCTATCAAAACAAAATTATGAAGCGATAGTACGCTTCGTATGTGTGTGTTAATTGTGCCGCGAAGTGTATGCTTCGCGGTATTTTACACCTCATTTCATATTTACTAATCATACCTACTCTACGCAAGTGAACGCTTGAAAGGTTTTTGAGTTTGATTTTCAAACTTCATAATGATGGTTAGTGAAAATAACGGGGGTCTCTTGTGGTGGGAGATACCCGTTTTCCTTTTTATTGCCAATCCATAACCAGCGACTGCACCCTTTTTCATGCTTAATATTAACTCAAAATTCAAATATTTTAAACATAGATTACCTCCTTTGTTTAACCGAAATCTAGTTGTACGTTCGTAGGTAATTCTAGGAAAACCACGTTAAATCACCTTTAGATTTTTCTCGTTCCTTAAAACTGATAAAATGTTTCATCCTCTAAAACACTATACCGCAATTGACGCCCTCCTACACTGGTTTAGTTTCAAGCGTCCCTTGAGTATCGCACAAAAACAATGTGCCGCCCATCTTTCTAAATATGAAGACTTAGCGACCTACTCTAAATTATACGACCAACATTTTTCTAGGCAAAAAATCAATACCAAAGTGGACTTAGCATACGCAAAACACATTCAGTTTGGCGAAACTATTGGCCATATTAAAAGAAACATGCCCCAACGTAAGCTTCAAATAATCAATTCGACTAGCGGTATTAAAACTAAGATTTTAGCATATAGCATTCATTTAGGAAAACACCCTGCTAAGATTGAAATGCATTTTTACAAAAACAAATTATTCTTTTATCAATTCCGATTTCCGCAGGCCACTCCAGGTGAAAAAACTGAAATAACACGGTCGCTTATTCAGCATTATGAATTACCCAATATTGATTTAGCGACTCACGCGATTTACGATAAAAATAGAAATTGTGTGAAAGTAGAAGACCACCTAGCGTTTACCATCAGCTATACGCAAATGGCAAATCCTATCTTCATACAAATTGAGGCTTTAAAACAAAAAGATTACCATCAAATGATGTCGTTTGTGAACGAACGAAATATTAGCTAAACGCAATTTAGTAGCATTTTGAGTGCATCGCTTTTAGCGAAACTAGCCTCATTTTAATAAATGGGAACCCATTTTATGCGGGGTTAAGTTTACTTTATTACGCCTCTTTTTTAAGCAGGTCGCGCACCAACAACACCACCATAACACCAAACGAAAGATGCATTAAACTACCGGAAACCAGTATGATGTATTTGAACCATACTACCCCACTCCATACCAGCCAAATACCTGCAAAGGTGGTTACCGTAGAGATGAGTGGTTCTATTGCCAAAAACTTTTTGAGCGGTAGCGGGTAGGATGAAAACAAAAACATCCCTCCTAGTACAAAAAATATTAATCCAAACGAAATAACATGTCCATGCACTAGCGTTAAAATGGCTTTCTCTGGTTTTTTAAATTTCATTTCAAGCGCATTTTCATCCGCTTCATTCCCCACATATTGTTCCTCAATTCCTTGAGGCGACACTCCTGTTGAGCTATTTAAATAAACCAACCCTGTGCCATACCCAAACGACAACACACCTATAAACACCAATAAAAACCGTTTTACGGTAGTGGGTAGTGTAGCCAAAACATTCTCAATTTGAATTTCTTTTTCCATCCTTAATCAGTCCCTTATAGTTCGTTTATAATTTGGGTTATATCCTTCACTCCTTTTGTAATGGCTCGGTAGGAAATGGTAGCGCCAGAAATTCCTTGAATATCTTCATCAATTTTTAATGGCGAATTCACATCCTTCCCATCAAATTGGTTCAACCATCGTTTGGAGGCAATTTCACCGCCATAATCTTCACGGTAAAGCAGCACTCGCACCGCTTTTATTCGTTTATTGGAATCGTAATACACGATGTAATCAAAATACTCAAACTTGCTTCGCGCTTGGGCTAAAACCGCGAATCCTACTTGCGTATTATTTTGATGAATTTCAAATACAGATGCAATACCCAATCTATCCAAGGTTTTTTTCTGATTTTCCTGAATAGGATAATTTTTCAGCCCTGCCCCTTCTCCCCAAAGGGTTTCTACCGATTTATTAATCTTCTTAGCAAATGCCTTTGGTAGCGTTTCTACGGTAACCCACGACATTAAACATAAAACGGCAAAAGCCAGCGTTACAAAAACGCTAGCTCCCGAAATAAATTGAATTGTTGCTTTTTTCATTCTATTGGTATTAATACCACCAGCCCACGCCCATGTTAAACATATGGGTGGCGGTGGCATTGGCACTTTGATTTATCATATATTGATAATCCATTTTAAACACGGCTCCCGGTGCAATATGAAAACTTAAACCCGAGGTAATATCCGTGCGATTATAGGCATTATTCGCCAAAGATTCGTTATACATTTTAAAGTGCGTATTGTACATTTCATAGCGCGCAAAAGCCACTAATTTTTTATCGGTATCCTTATTCAAAAATCGTAAAACATCATATCCCGCTTCCACATAATACCCAAATAAAGCCTCTCCTAAATCTGTTTGACCTTTAATATTATAGGCCTCCGTATTTTGGTTATGAGAATATATTACTTGCCCGCGAGCCGTAAACCCTTTTCGCTGATAACGGGCATCAAAACCCACCATACTCATAGTTATCACAGAGCTATCCAGTACACTCATCGCTAAATTATCGGTTGGGTTTACACCATCTTTTAACGTGGTTTGAGATTTACCGTAGTAACCCGAAAGCCCGAGTTTCAACCCTAAAATTCCGTAATAATCCAATTTACCAGAAAAAGTAGGCGAACTAAATACAGACTCAGCTCCCTTTTGGCGTCCTTTTCTATATCCATCTGTACCTCTAAATTTTGCACCAGTATCATACCCTTTAAAACCATTAAACACATAGAGTTGGTACCGAATAGCTGCGGCATTAAATTTACCCGTAATTCCAATCCCCATTTCTCTCCAAGTGGTTGGAACAATAAATTTATCTAAATTAGGTCGCTCTACCCCATTGTAAGTCACCGGTTCGTGATACTCATTCACAATACCCATGGGGATAAGCATCAAACCTGCACGAATATTTAATTTCGAATTTATGTTGTGATTCAAAAACGCCTGCTCAATCGTAAATTCTTTCACGTGCTCGGCTTCTAACTCTGTTACAAACGAGGTTTTTTCACTGAATTTATATCCAAATAACAAAATCAATCGGTGCACATCCATGGTTCCGTTATGCTTCACCCCGCCACCAAATGGCTGGTTATAATCTATTTGTGCATATCCACCTAGGGTAACACCTCTTTGTTTTGAGGTTTGCAAAATTCGAGTAGCCGAGTTAATAGCCGCTCCGGTATCTTGCATCGTATAAACTGTTTGTGCGTTTACCGCCATTGTTCCGAATATTAATCCGCTCAGTAGTACTAATTTTTTCATCCTTATTTAGATTGATTTTAAATAACAGATGCAAAATTAAGCAGCGCATTCGCTTTTTAAAATACCTATAAATAGGTATAATGGTAACTCGGGTCAACTTTGCCAAAGTACGTTTGCTCTGCTTTTAACTTTGCCAAAGTACGTTAAGCTTTGCGTTTAACTTTGGTGAAGGTTTCCTTCGGCTTTTAACTTTGGCAAAGTTTCGTTGGGCTCTGCCAAAAAATAGCCGTGAATTTGCATGAAGCAAG
>TARA_R110002050_G_scaffold3742_4_pt1 | contig 31576 bp, 30 predicted proteins | sample TARA_R110002050 | Tara Oceans TARA_R110002050 (sample SAMEA4396988) | marine metagenome | biome: Polar Biome; feature: [DCM] deep chlorophyll maximum layer (ENVO:01000326); material: water (ENVO:00002006), including particulate matter (ENVO:01000060) such as... | depth 25 m
AATGCGGTTTTCTTGTTGGATATCGTTGGTTTCTTTACGTTTTTCTTCAATGATTTTAGCTAGACGTGCCCGACCTTCGGCATCAAATGCATTATTTTCATTAAAGAATTGCAAGTCAGTTTGATCAAAACCCGTCAGCGAAACAGATTCGAGTTCTAAACCGTTTTTCTCAAGATCGTTGGCGACATTATTCTGCACTCGCTGAACAAAGTCAGCGCGCTGCTCGTGCATTTCGGTCATGGTCATTTCGGCTGCCACAGTACGTAATACGTCGACAAATTTGCTATAATTGGCATACTACTGATGACATAAAAATGTCCAATAGCAATAAAGATCATAATATTCACACAGTTAATCAGTCACACCTTTTGTTTAAAATGTGTATTCCTGATTAGTCATATTTTTCCGCATCGGCAGCAAATTTATGACCAATTTTAAATCATTTTTTTATTGACTGCTTACAACGATTGTATGGCGGATATTTCAAATTAAATTCAATACACTAAATGACAGAACCTAATAATGCTCCATCTTGTCGGAACCCTTATGGTGTAATGCATTTGTGCAATCTGGCGGCAAAGCACATAGTGATACGGCTCACCGCACGAGCGAGCTTCGTATCTTTTCGCTAAGTAGAACTTCGCTTTTGCCAGTCGCTTGCTCGGTGACCAATTGAATGATTTGTTCATTATATTGAGCTACATTATTGAAAAAGTGGCTAGCACCGACAAATAGAAGGCAGTACATTTGCAGTACCTATTTTTTGGAAGTGGAATGACCCTTATTTCATTGACATCTTTATGCCTCAAAATGGGGCTGTTCAAATTGTTCCCTGAATTGAAATGATGTCTATGAATCACACAAATGATGCCAACGATGCCCTCGCTATATGCGAAGCTGCTTTCAGACCTAATATTCACAACAACGGTTCAAAACTCATCAAGTGTTAGCTCAAATGGCAATCCTTTTTTCAAACTGAGCAATTTCTCAGGTAGAAAAGCACCATTTTTACTCACCGCAATGTTTTCACGCTTTAATATGTGAGCAGCAATGACCGCATTGGTTACCAATATTAAGCAGCCATTGGACATGCCATACATAAGCTCAATCGCTCGTCTATTTGACACTGAGGGATGAGGCTCCAATGAAAGTTCAATAATGGTGTTCCACGATGTATCAGCAGGTATGTCTGACACTAAAACCGCTCGCATAGACTGCAATACCGAGTGCATTCTAGACAGCGAAAAGTCTAAAAATCGAGACACCGACAAGTCGTAAGCTCGCACATACCAACCACAATATCCATGAAAAATTGCGAATGGAACGATTTCAGTACCCATAGAACCAGCTTTCAAACACTCGTACTCAATCTCGATAACACTACGACTAACAATTGCTCGATTAACTGCTGCTGTCACGTCCATATCTGGATAAAATAGCCAGTTATCAAACATGAACTTAGTCGTATTCAGGCAGGCCAGTGAATACGTTGACTCGTGTAGAGAATAACGTGCTAGTTGAGTCAGTGATTTTTGAGGAGTATGCACAAACAAAGCAGTAAATCCATCAGTTCTATAAAATGCTTTGTCCTGATGCCTCATCTCCAAGTTATCAGGTACTATTTGGCGATATAGGGCAATATCCCGAGTGCAACTGGCGGTAGCCAGTTGCAAACATTTGCTCAGCCACTGTCGACTAACTCTCCCATAAAACTCTAGTGAAAAATCGATGAACTCTAGACGCTTCTTTTGTGTCAACGGCAGTTTATCAAGTGAGAAAATTTTCAATTGGACTCAACTTTTTTGTTGTTTTAAAAAATATACAGCACAAATGTTCTAGCTGTCATCTTCTCAATATTTCTGGTGGTCTTTCCCAAGAACTAAAACCAATCCCTCGATAATTTTTGCTATGAAGAATCCAAGGTGAATAATAAATCTACCAACATATCGAATCATTTTGATTTGACAATGGCATAATTCATCTATACTGAGAATATTAGTTGGTAATCAGAGGACGCTAGATGGAAAACATGTCGAATGTGGGTCAAGAAGCACTCATTGCATTGCCGTCGCTGCCTGGTGACTGGCCTAATGAAATCATCCTGTTGGATTCGAAATGGTTAGCGTTTCATAGAGGAATTAACAGTCCAATTACAATAGCAAAAACGAAATTCTCAATTGAAAATGGCTCTTCATGGACTGCTATTATCGTCGATGGTCCAAATAGTCTCATATTGGCTAGCTCAGACGAACTTGGCTCAAATAATTCATCTATCAACCTTATCGAGGTGTTGGGACATCGCCTAATAGTCATGCCATGGCAATCATTAATTATCCAGCTAGACGAGCCTGCATTAATGCAAGCAACCTGCTTCATTGAAAATACAAAACAGGATCAGTGACATTATGACGATCCATTGCCATGTTGACTTTACCGGTTTACTTTCTAAAGATATTCAACAAGACTGCGAGAGAGAATTTTTGATGCAAATGCATCAAACAGACGGAGAACTTTTTACTTGGTCAAAAACTCATTTTTGTACTATCAATCTAAATGATCCTAGTCCAATGTCCCAAGCAGTGCTGCAGTATTTTGCAGATTGTGGATGCCCAATATCTGGAATCATGCTTGGGATTAGTTTGTATCCACATACGTCAGAGGGATGGCCAATCCGTTCACCAAGTATGTCATTCCAATATTTATTTAATTCCATAGAGACCATTCTGAATATCCGAACTGACAATCGCATACAGGGAATAATTTATCAGTTCGAACAATCCCTCAGATTCAAGCAGGCCATGCACATAGCATCCATTTTTATCAGTGACCATAGTGTAGCCACTAATTTCTGTCCAGAGGTGGTTATGTACGTTCGTAAACAGCACGCAGAGCCGATCATATTGCAATGACTAGTGATTACATATCTGGTGACGATACCAAATGGCAAATTGTCTGCGATAGGCTAGAGATAGAGCGATCAGTTTTGCGCTATCAAGCACTGTGCGAATACCTAACCAACAGAATTTCAAAAGCAGTTGGGTTAAAAACGTACTTAAACTGCATATCCAGCAGGCTGATTTGTGACGTCATACAGTTATTAACTGGTGAGCAACTCACTGCATCAAATTTGTGCACCTATAAACAACATGGGGTTGACATAGTTGGGGAAGTTGCCAAAAAACTATCTCTCCCGGTCGTAAATGGAATCAATTGTAAGGTTAAACTGACCGAAAATAGCGAATTAGTGATATCTCCAACGCCCGGAGCTCCTTCTCAGGCATTAAGAACCCTCATGGAACACCGTGGGATCTCTGTCCGCGATATTTTATATCAACAGTGGAGTGCAAATGGCGATTACCAAGTGGGCGATAAACGAAACTGGCCCTCTCCCAAACTATTAAATTTATTAAGTCAATATCCTAGCCTTATTGTTCAGGCTCCGGTGTCGCACGATACTCCTGTGCGTCATGGTCGATTACTCAAATACCTGGGCCGAACATTATCATCACAGCAACCTAATACTATCAATCAGCCTGCATTAGAATTAATCATTCATGAATTCTGTCTGCAGGATTTGAAGAGTCCTCGACAAATTCGAGCATGGTTACCGTCTGTAGGTTTCATTAAAAATATTCGATATGTCGAGAAGTTAACCTCAGAGATACGCCAAAGCCCTTATTTTTACATCAAAAATGTTTATCCGCATAAAATCGCCAAAATCGGCAGTGCGGACCGCAGTAACCATCGTGTAAAGGCCGACGACTTAGGTGTGATTATTGCCCTGAACTCGCGACCTGAAACTGGTGACGCACTGCGTATTGAATCAATTATAAGACGTGAACTAACGAAATTTCACATTAATCCAATTGACGGCAAAAAAGATCACTATGCAATGCAACTAATTGAACTTGCACCATTAGTGATAAATATTTTAGCCCATAAAAAATCACTTCATCCTTTACTAAACAGTATTACGGCCACATACCTTCCAAGTCAGTAAAATGTTGCAAAATCATGGGTAAGAGTAATTAAGGGGTGTCGAAAAAGTTTAATTTTCCCAGTGGCACACGATATTGACCGCTGCCACATTGGTAATTTAATCGCTCAAACCTTAGGTAAATCGGGCTCAAGATGATAAGAACATATCAACCTCAGGGCAAGATTATGAATGTTTATTGACCAATTCTCCCGTCTGATTGACCTGTAGCTCAGACTGTGATTTTATGCTGTCTTTTGGGAATACCAGCAAGTATCAAAGCATATTTCAGTATCATCCAAGACTATCTGCAGAGCGACAAAATCGACTATCCATTATTTGATGTTCTGTTTGGTGCACTCTGTACCGTCATTGCGGGGGTACAAAACAGTTGATTAGTTATTGAATAGATTCACAACGACTATCTACAATCTTATTTGCATTACCTTGAAGCTTTTCAATACGTTTAGAACGTTTACACTCCCATCGAGAAACTGGATCTTGTTTGTCCCAAACCTGCATTAATTGACTTTGTTGTTTACTCATTTTGTATTTAGGATAAGTCTGTTCCATATATGTATGTTCGAGCGATAACGCCACGAGCTGCTAAAGGAGGTTGTACCTTGCGATCCTCAATTCGCATGTCGCAACTTCCAAAATCAGACTTCGCAGATGGCAACATAGTAAAGTTGTAGTTACTACGTAACGCATTTACAGCACCAATTGCAGGGAAAAGATTGTGCATATCGGCCTGCATGTATCGATACTCTTTATTCATCTTCTCAGCACATTCTCTTCCCTTAAATGACTTTCCTTTGCTATTAACACACTCGTTATGTCCATTACTCCATTCACTAAAAGCACGGCCAAAGTTCTCGGCAGGAACCACATGTTCCCATTCGACTTTTTTAGCTCTTTTAAAATGAGTAGTAGTAACAAAGCCTTCTGGAGCTTCGATGTTCTTTTTAGCGTCAAATTTAGCACCACAGTAGACAGTCACTCGATGATCTTGATACACCTGCCGCTCGAGCATCTTTTTTGCATTATTGAATGAATCGTTAGATATATTGCCTCCAGAAACAGCTGCAAAGCTAAAAACTAGAAGCGTAAAAGGAAGTGCTATTTTGGTAATAGTCATAAAAGGTTTATCTGATAAAATAGTAGTGAGATAATGCCAGATCTAACTATCTATTCCAAACAGTGAAATACTTGAACTTGCTTCTGGACATTAGTGAGGCAACAGTTTTAGTTGTTATTACAAGAAATAACTGAACTTGAAAACGACGATACGTTAAAGCTGATTCAAGATATTGATGATAGGGCTGAATATTTCGTTTCATTAGCAGAAATTAGTGTTTTATCAGAGAGAGTTAGAAGCTTTAAAAGAGTTATATTCCAGGGAAAGAATCTGAACGTACCAGATAACCGCAAAACGGCACGACTGGTATTCTATCGAAAAAACTAGCTAGATTTTTAAATTTTTCGAGTTAGTGGGGGAATACAATGACTTTATGGTGCATATTTGTGTTCAGTGTTTTGGCGGAACATTATTATTGATGCAACGCGGACATTAAGCGTCGGTAAGGCTATGTTATTTAAGCTGAATAGTGTATTAATGCTATTCAGCTTTAGTGCAAGGGTTCAATTACCTGATTATCGATTTACTCTTGGCCTCAGCAAGCCAGCCTGAGAACTCAATCAACAGCTTGTCATAAAGCACATTGTCCGGTACTGTTTGGAAGTTATCAATAGGGAAAAAGTCAGTGTTATCAAGAAGGCGATCAGTGAAATCGTCTAGTTCTTCTAATATCCCATAGTTGTGCCCACCAAGACCTATAAACTTCCAGAAAATTGGGTAATTGGCCGACTCGCGGATTGCATCTTTGATAGCTCTTGCCTTCGTGATGCCACCATCGGTAATGAAAACAACAAACACCGGTTCAAGGCTGTTTTTGAAGTGCTTAATAACATCAGCCATTACAGGTGGCTCATTATTTACCCCACCAAGCGTCGGCAATAATTCGAATAGCCCACGTTTACCCGAGTTTTGGATGCCAGAGATATAACCTTTAATGTTACTTAGCGACACATCAGGGTATTTTTTGTGGCGTTCACCAAATCCCCAAACTTCCATCTGTCCATCATCATCAAACTGTGTTGCCAAGACAGTAATTCGCTCTAAAACAGCTTGAACATTACCTTGCTTGAATTGCTGAGTCATAGAACCAGATGCGTCGAGAACGAAGGCGACCTTAGCCTTAACATGCTCTAGTTTGTGCTTAGCCAAACTAATACTCACTGGTTTGGCTAGGCTGATAAGATGCGGTGCCTGCTCCTGTAGCTTTTTCTCCAGGCTTACCCCCGCAGGCGGCTTGGACGCCTCTAGAATGGGGGTAGGGGTAGGTGCAGGCTCATCATCCACATCGACACCATAGTTTGTCGCTAATGCCGCAAGGCCGCCATTAAACCCCATTCCAAGAGCTTTAAACTTCCATGCGCCGTTATGCCGGTAAATCTGCCCGACGATTAATGCTTTCTCGCTGCGATTGTCCAATGGCACATTGAAACTAGCCTGTCCATCCACCTTTAAGCTAAGACTGGCAAGATGCCCGACCGTACTGCTTCCATCCACTACCATGGTCAAAGCAATTTTATCTACAGTGGACTCGACCTTGGCAGTGCTAAGAACATAGCGGCCACCTGTAGGTGTCTTGCTATAAACAACCGCCCCATTGGTTGATTCTGGCTGATTATAAAAAATGAAGTCACTATCACTTCTCACTTTGTCTTGGTTCGTCAACAAGAAGGCTGAGGTATCCACTTCACCAGCAAAGTTTACGCCGGGCTGATAGCACATATCGATGACAAGTTCGCTACCATTTAAGCTAATGTTTTGACCTGAAATAAGTTCCATATTCCCCCCTAACTCGACTCTTATTAATATCCTAAATCACCGCCTCGGCTGACTTTAGTTCTAGCTTGCAAAGCCATTAAGCACTCATCACGCTTTTGCTTATTGGTGAAATTTATTTGACGTGAACCAAATGCACCGTGAATATAAAAGTTGACCCCTTTTTCCCGAGTGATATTGGTGATTAACTTAACAGGTATTTCTTCACACTCTCCCATTCGTCTTAGAAATTGAAAGCGAAGATTTTCGCTTGCACTTGCGTTCGCAAGATCAACTGGGATGATCATCATTTTTGTATCGTTATTGAAAATGACACCTAAGTAACGTACAGCAACCCTTTGAGCCATTTTGTAGATGGCGTAAATGCCGAGAACCAAAATAATGCCATTGACAGCAAGAGCATAATTGATGAAGTCTGGCGGCACTCTGGTCGTGACGTAAAACATTAGTATTAGCGTCGAGGCAATCATACCCGCACTGTAAACGATACATTTCATCAGCAACCCACTATCAAATACTCGTTGAGCATTGCTGTTGCTAAGGTACATTTTTTTAAGTTTTTTATAATGAAAAAATGAAAAAAACATAAATGGTAAGAAAATTAAGCCGCCAATTATGACTAATGCTTGTCTTAACGATTCAATATCTGCTTTTTTGCTTCGAGCCATTTCATTAACCCATACTTGCTAATAAAAAAGGGCATCATTGATGCCCTTATTCGTTTAATGATAATTACGACAAGTTAACTCCGTGGGCTGTAGCTAGTGCGTGGAGGCCACCAGCGAAGCCTTGACCAACGGCTTTGAATTTCCATTCTGTACCGTGTAGGTATAGTTCACCGAAGATCATTGCGGTTTCAACAGAAGCATCTTCTGACAAGTCGAAGCGTGCCAGCTCAACTTGACTATCGTTGTTTGCAACGCGAATGTAGCCATTGCTCACCATGCCAAAGTTTTGCTTGCGTTGTTCTGCTTCGTGAATGGTAACAGCAAAAACCAGCTTCTTGATGTCCGCAGGGATCTTGGTTAAATCGATTTTAATCTGCTCGTCATCACCGTCGCCGGCACCAGTACGGTTGTCACCTTGGTGTTCAACAGAACCACATTGGCTATTTTTTTGACCGTAGAAAACGAAACCTGCGTCGGACAGCACTTTACCGTTTTCACCAACCATGAATACTGAAGCGTCTAAGTCGAAATCAGTTCCATCTGTAACGCGCTGATCCCAACCTAGACCTGCTAACACAACTTTCAAGCCTGCGTCAGCCTTGGTTAAAGAGATGTTGCCGCCTTTAGCTAAAGATACACCCATTTTAAAGCTCCTTATGTCTAGGGAATTGTCCCTGTAATGCGAGGAAAGCCCCCGCTTTAGATTGAAATTGCAATACGTTTACTGATTAGCTTGCAGAAACGCCGTACTCTGCACAAACCGAAGATAAACCGCCTTTATAGCCTTGACCTACCGCTTTAAACTTCCATTCACCATTATGACGGTATAGTTCAGCAAACAGCATTGCGGTTTCAGTCGAGGCATCTTCTGACAAGTCAAAACGAGCAATTTCTTTGCCTGAATCTTCATTGACTAGGCGAATAAATGCGCCGCTTACTTGACCAAAGTTTTGGCAGCGCGTTGCTGCATCGTGGATTGTTACAACAAACACGATTTTAGCTACGTCAACAGGCAGTGTATCTAAATTGACCTTCAGGCTTTCATCGTCACCGTCACCGTCACCTGTGCGGTTATCGCCAGTGTGTTCAATAGCACCACCAGCAGCACGCAAATTGTTGTAAAACACGAAATCTTCTGGGGAACGCACTTTGCCATTTTCGCCGAGTAAGAATGCTGAAGCATCTAAGTCGAAGTCTTGACCGTCAGTAGAGCGAGCATCCCATCCTAAGCCAACCAATACCTTTTTCATGGTAGGGTCGGTTTTAGTTAGTGATACGTTGCCACCTTTAGATAGAGAAACAGTTGCCATTTATCAATTCCTTTTTCGATTTGGAGATTTGAACAGTTATTTACTTAACTTCGGCTTCGTCATTCTCAGGGAATACGAAACTTGCAAACACACCACAGAACAAAACGACCCCTACTACGGCTAAACTTGCCATTGCGGAGATTGTATATTCATGGTGGAAGATATGCGCGGTTGCATTTAGACCAAGCTTTAAAGCAATGAAGAACAGCAGCACGATTACCGCTTTTTCAAGATGCACTAGGTACTGCTTTAGTGCTTCCAGAACGAAGTACAGAGTTCTCAGGCCAAGAATGGCGAACATCATGGCACTGTATACAATTAGAGGCTCTTGGCTTACCGCAATAACAGCTGGCACTGAGTCAAACGCAAACATCACATCCGACAACTCTACTACAGCTAAACACAGCATTAGCGGTGTTGCATAGAAGGCCGCTTTACCAACACGACCAACTTGAACGTCTGTGTTTTCAGGTTTAGTCAGTTCTGCGTCCACTTCTGACTGCTTAAGCAAGAAGGCATGGCTAGTTAATTTAGGCCAAATTGGGAAAAAGCGTTTAACCAAGCGATATGCCAAATGTTGCGAGTAGTCTTCGATTGCATCGTCATCATCACCACTTCGCAGCATCATTACAGCCGTCCAGCAAACGATTACAGCAAATACCATCTCAACCCATGGGCCAAGTGACAACAAGCTAGTACCGATTGCGACGAATATACCGCGGAATACGATTGCACCAATAACGCCCCAGTACAGAACGCGGTGGCGGTAACCATCTGGCACAGCAAACCAAGAGAAGATTGCCATCATGACAAACAAGTTATCAACTGATAGCACTTTTTCGAGCGCATAACCTGTCACGAACAAGCTCGCCACTTCTGCGCCATGATGGGCGTAAAGGAAGCCTGCAAACGCGAACGAAATGGCTACCCAAAAAATCGACCACATTACTGCGCTTTTCAGTTGGATAGGTTTATCATCCCTGTGCATGAAGAGGTCGATAAGGATCGCCCCTACTGAAAGTAGCAGAAAGACAGCTACAGTCTCTGGTGGGAAACCTATATGCGTTGAACTCATGTATTTCGTTCCTTAATTACCACTATTGATAATCAGACGGGTTTAGCCCGAGTGCTAAACTAATCTCTTTTACAGCCGCCTTCTCGTCTTCATCGAAGTCGCCATCACTCTTTGCTACAGCAACACCTACACGCAGTGCTAACTGAGCAGCCCCTCCATCGCTCTTTAACGCAACAATGTATTTCAAGGCTTCGCCTTTACCAATATCTGCATCGAACTCAAAGCCAGAGATAATTTTTTGGAAAAAGGCAATCACCTCATTTGTGTCGAAGACTTTAAGCTCGTCGGAGTTTTTGATAAACCCGACCATCTTCTGTTTTTCTTCACTGCTTACACCGTTAGATGCAGCGGCGATAAATGCACAAACGGCAACTGTACCTTCCATGAATTTTTTATTCTTGAACCGAGTTACCTGGTTTGCTAACTCAGAACGGCCAGTGTTCACCGCACTACGCACTTTATCTAAGAATGACATGATGCCTTCTCCTTGTTTAATTTGGTTATTTGCTGCCAGCTTTCCAGCGAAAGCCCCAGTCAAAAGCCTCATCCATTTGCTGGTGACCTGTAAAATAACGGTTTATACGCTCAACCTTGATCGCGCCTCCGTTATTAACCAGTCTTGCAATGGCACACATGCCACGACCTGAATGACCTTCGGTGAGTCGAGTTTCAATGGGAGGTTGTCCCTCCAAATGAATAGTCACAACCCCATCGGTGCTTTCCCAATTAGGCACACCCTCGTAGATAAATGCGAACACGAGCACTTCACTGATCTTTTCCCATTGATTGCCGTTGACGAATAGCCATTCACCATCGGTACTATCACCGGTGCGGTCATCATCTTGCAACTCGACAAAGGGGGAATGATTCAGGCTTCCGAATCCGTTACCTAAAGCCTGTACCACATAGCGATCACCATCCTTCGTTCTTACGAACGCACCGAGGTCGAGGTCAACACCGTTGTCACGTTTAAACAGTGAGAAGCCTTTATGAGTTGAGCCTCGGTGCCAGTTTAAGTTAATGCGGATTTTGCCAAACTTGTCACCTTGCTTGGTCAAGCTGATTGTTGGCTTTTCCTTGCTTAGTGTCACCTTCTGCAAACTGATAGTTGGTGTTGGTGTTGGTGCTGGTTTAGGCGCTGGTGCGGGTTCATCCGCGACATCTACCCCAAAATATTCTGCAAGAGGCTTTAAACCTCCGTTAAAACCTTGAGATACGAAGCGGAATTTCCATTCTGCATTGCGGCGGTATAACTCCCCCAAAATTAACGCGGCCTCACTGCGACCATTCATTGGTATGTCACAAGATATTAAGACGTTACCGCCTTGCTCCACCTGAATTTTCAGGGTTCGTAGATTGCCAATCACTTGTCCGTCATCTACTGTTGCGGTGAATGCAATTTTTTGAACTGCCGCATGAATAGCGCCTAGGTTCACATTAAAGGAGGTATTTAGTGACCCTCCTTCCAGAATGATTGCACCATCATTGCTGCGTGGCTGGCCATAGAAAACCATATCAACGCCATCTTGCACTTTATTGTTTTCATAAAGACGGAAAGCGGACACATCAACATCGCCGCCAGAGATTACTCTCACAGTTAGCGGCAGTGTAGGTACGGGGGCGTTTCCCCCTTGAATAAGATCCATTAGCGCACCAACACTGAAACGATTTGACCCATCATGTCGTCAATGACTTGGCCACGGCAAGGTAACCCATGAGCAGTAAACTTCCACTCGCCGCCACTACGTTCAAGGGCTGCGATCAGAATGCCAGTATGCTGACCTTGTTCGGTCAAGGTGTACTTAGCCAATTCCTTGCCGCCTTGGTCTACAACGCGACAAAAAGCGTTTTCGACATCATTAAAAGTTTGACCGCGGAAACTGTTAACAGTGAAAGCTAAATGCTCTACGTTTGCTGGTAAGCGAGTTAAATCAATGCTGATGCTTTCATCGTCGCCATCACCCTCACCCGTGAGGTTGTCGCCGCTGTGCTTAACAGAGCCGCACTTAGACTTTAATTGACGAAACCAAACTGTATCGAGTTGGTTACCGCGAGCGTCCATTAAAACTACGCTGGCATCGAGGTCAATAGAATCGCCGCCACCTAACAACTTTCCAAAAAAACCTGATTTTTTTAGAGGGTCCCAACCTAAGCCGAATTTAAGGCTAGTTAAGGGTGAACCTGATTGCTTGGCGAGTGATATCGACTGCTTTTTTTCCAAAGAAATTGAAGCCATTTTCATTCCTTATTTTTTAGGTTTAAAAACTAAGTTTTTAATCTTTACCTTCCTAGGTTTAGGCCGGTTTTCAATCGGCAATGGGGATGAAAAATGTCCATTCCTGCCTGCCTTTGATTTATCCATTTTTCACCAGACTGAGAACTAAGTCAATCACAATTTGATTGACTACCCTCACATTTAATAATAAAGTTCGTAACATCTAATCGATAACGCAGTTCTTTATTCATGGAATCTAATACTTTGAAATCTATTTGGTTTATGGAGGGCTTATCCTCCCAGCGCGACATTATTATGGCGGTTATCGATGCTCGTCAGTCATTCGACTTATCTTTTCGTATTATTGCGTCCCATCGTGGCAATCGCCCTGAGATTACATCGGTTGCCGATTTATCTTTGGTTGAGCCCAAAGGGGATACTGAGCGCCTAGAATTTATTAAATCTGTGGTAGCGAAAGAAAATGTAATCACTATTCAGGCTGGCCGTAATTGCCGTTGGATGGAAGAAAACAGACGGGAGATTGAAGCGCTTGGTGTATCGTTGACAACGGGAGCCAGCAGCCTTGATATGCACTCAATTGCAGATGATAAAGTTCGCTACGCTCATTTTATGGAGCAACATGGATTACCTGTTGTGCCATCTATTCAGATTGACACTGTTGATGAACTTAAAAAGCAAATCGCGCTTAAAGTCGCTGATGGTGAATTAGCTTGCATCAAACCAGTAGTTGGCATTTACGGTATTGGCTTCTGGATACTAGACCCTTCTGTTAGTCCGATGGCCGCTTTTAATAACCCTGATAATCGTCGGGTAACACCGAAGATGTACCTTACAGCGATGAACCAGCAAACTAACGACAAACTTCCTGAACCTATGGTGCTAATGCCATATTTAGCAGGACGCGAACGCTCTGTTGATATGGTTGTTGAGAATGGAGAATTAATTGCCGCAGTTTGTCGCCGCAAAGAAGGTGCACTTCAGTCCATTGAGCAATCAGGAGTGGCTTTTGAATTAGCAAAAACTTGCGCACAAATTATGCAAGCTGATGGTTTAGTGAACGTACAGACTCGTGATGATGCTAACGGCAAGCCATATTTGCTGGAAATTAACATGCGCCCTTCTGGTGGGGTCTGCTATTCCCTTTCCTGTGGCATTAACCTTTCAGGCATCTTTGCTTTACGCAAACTAGGTATTATCGACAAGGAAACCGCAATTAAGATGGGTACTGATGGTTTTAAACCTGTAGTGGTTAGGTCTGTATCAAGCGTGATCGCGCTAAACGAACAGCAATCGGCTGAATAACAATAAAAGGTAATTAGGTATGAGCCAAACCGAGCAGGTTTTTCAGCGCAAACTATCCACAGGGGAGTTGACTGTTGTCAGTTCGCATTCTACACCGTTGGAACAATTCTTTGAGATTGCTGAGCGGCGCAACCCAAAGCGAGCTTTTCTATTTGTTAGTAAAATGCTAGGTCGTCACATCCCTATCAAGCCTAGTGTGATGCGCACCTCATACCAATCAATTGCCGCAATGCTGCCAACTGATCTGCCTGGGCCAGTAGTCTTTATCGGCATGGCCGAAACTGCTGTAGGTTTGGCTGCGGGTGTTTACCAAGAGGCTAGAGGCGCGTTATCCGAATCGGTATTCCTAACATCTACCCGCCATCCTGTTAATGGCAATCTAATGTGCGAATTCAAAGAAACTCATTCACACGCAACCGACCACTTAATTTACTGGCCGAATGATCCTGTATTAGCTAAGCGCGTAGAGCAGGCAAAGTCGCTAGTCCTTATTGATGATGAAGCGACTACGGGTAACACCTTTACTAACCTTTATTCCTCGCTTTTTGATGCAGGCATGACTGGCATTCAGCGTCTTCTTACGGTGACATTAACTGATTGGAGTCAAGACGCTGTACTTGAAAAGATTGATGGCCCAAAAGTTACGTCAATCTCTTTGGTTCAAGGTAAATGGTCATGGATTGTTAATCCCGATGCAGAACCACCGATCATGCCTAGCGTTAATGTCACGGCAAAAGGGGCTGTTGAAATCGTTGGGGTTCAGTGTTGGGGTCGTTTGGGGATGGATGAGTCCACTTGCTTTATAGGAAATAATGTCTGCGTATCACCATCTGATAAGGTGTTAGTGCTAGGCACCAGTGAATTTGTGTGGCAACCGTTTTTATTTGCCGAAAAGTTGGAAAAGACTGGTGCTGAGGTGTATTTCAGTTCTACCTCCAGATCACCTATTGCTATAGGCCATGCTATTGAATCGGCAATAACCTTTACCGACAACTACGGCTTGGGTATCCCTAATTTTGTTTATAATGTCGCTCACCTACAATTCGATACTGTATTCTTGTGCTGCGAAACTCCCGCAGAAAGTGTCGATCCTGTCTTACTGAATGCCCTTGGCAATATCGCCAAACACGTAGAAATTCTTACTTATGAGTAATCAAGCCATGTCGCATATTATTCGTCCTGTCGTATTTCCTGATTTGGACGACACGTTGTTTCAAACCAAACGGAAAATGGTTGATGAACTTGCTCAGATTCCTGTTCGTGTTGGCGCTTTAGATCGCTCTCTGGAGCCGCGAAGTTTTATGAATGAAGAACAGGCATTATTAGTTGATTGGCTTTTGGCAAATGCTGATGTTATACCAGTAACCGCCCGAGGCACAGATGAATATGCTCGAGTTCAAATACCGTTTAACTCGTGGGCTATTACAACTCATGGCGCTGTCATTCTATCTCCCGATGGTCAGTGTGATACTCAGTGGCAACAACACATTGAAGCTGCGCTAGCCCCCTATCGTCAACGCTTGCTGGATATGCAGGATGACATAACTACATTGATGGCTGAAGGAGGGATAGATGCGTGGGCTCGCATTAACTATGAGTACGATGGAGTCCCTATCTATCTTGTCTTGAAACATACCGATAGCACTAAGCTAGACGAACTCAATGCGATAGGTGATAGGTTAGAGGAAATTTTCGGTACTGAAGGTTTTTACGTTCATCGCAACAGCAACAACATTGCGTGGTTACCTACTTGCATAGAAAAGGGCAAAGCCACAAGCTACCTTCTCAACAAACTCCGTGTAGAACGGGGCACGTTCCCAACTATTGGCCTTGGCGATAGCCTCACTGACTTCAGCTTTCTGAAACTTTGTTCTTGGTATGGTGTACCAAAACAAAGTCAGTTTTCATCAGCGATCAAAGATCGCGTATTTGGAGAGTAGAATTTTGAATATTTCACCAATTTTTTCAGGCTCTTATCGTCACAGTGATGTCGAATTCCTTTTAAAGCCGGTGACTATTGAATTCACCTCCATTGAAGAAAAAGAGGCGCTAATCCAGTCAGGGAAAATGCATTATTCCGACATGCTGAGCCAAGAGCCAGAACCAACTCAATATCATCTCGACTTGTTTAACAAGGCTTACACCATTGGAGCCAAACGGCTTGCTAAGGAAGTCATGATGCTGGCCGTGACTTTAGCCAAAGAGTACGGCAATACCCCGATTGTTTTGGCAAGTCTAGTCCGCGCAGGTGTGCCTTTAGGCGTTATGCTGCAACGAGCGTTAAAAATGATGGGGAAAGAGTCATATCACTACGGGATCAGTATTATTCGTGACCGTGGCATTGATGAAACTGCCCTTGCCGTTATTGAGGAGCGCCATGGAACTGAAGGCATTGTGTGGGTAGATGGCTGGACAGGAAAGGGGGCTATCACCAATGAACTGACTAAAGCGCTTAACGGTCGGGCTGGCTATCCTGCCCAGCCACGCCTTGTGGTTTTGGCTGATCCATGTGGTTGCGCTTGGATGTCAGCCACTGATGATGATTGGCTAATCCCATTTGGAATAATGGGTGCACCTGTTTCGGGGATGATCTCTCGTTCTCTTTATAGTGATGAAGGCTTTCATCACTGCATGGTTTGCAACCACCTTAGCGAGTATGAATGCGGTTTGTCATTGGCTAATGCTGTTGAACAATGTTGTCAAGAAATCGAACTTTCAGACGTCCCGCCCATCGATATAAAAGTGCGTGATTCAATAAAAGCGAAGGAATGGGAACGAAGCAAAGCAATCATGACACTGCTTGCAGAACGTTATGATATTTCTAGTTCAAATCGTATAAAGCCAGGCATTGCTGAAGCGACGCGCGCTGTATTACGCAGGGTGCCTGACCATGTACTGGTTCGTTCCATTAACGATCCTGACGTATCTCTATTGGTCTATCTTGCCAAGGAGAAAGGCGTGGAGATTACAGAAGTTGGTGATCTCATCGGTCAATATCGTGCAGTTACAATTATCAAAAAGGTACTCTAATGAAAAAGGAACTTTCTGCCTACAGCCTGGGTGCGACACTCTACATGCCAGCTACCCGCATCGACATTGTAGATACCATTGTGACTGGTAAAATTGCTGGATTGCGATCTTTGGTTATTTGCCTAGAAGATGCAGTGTCCGATCAGGATATACCTTTTGCAATGAACAACCTTAAAGGGATGTTGGACGCTCTTTCTGAAGCCAAGCAGCGCATTAACTATATCGAATGGCCGCTAATATTTATTCGCCCGAGAAACGAGCAGATTGGCCTACAATTGACTGCTGAATATGACTTATCTGCTATTGATGGCTTTGTCCTTCCTAAATTCAATCTATCCAACTTGAACGAGTGGACAACCATTTTAGAATTAACTCATTTATGCTGGATGCCAACTCTTGAGACTGAAGATGTATTCGACGTCAATGCAATGCAAGCGTTAGTCTCAGAGCTTAAAGCGCATAAATGTCGTGATAAAATCATCGCCCTTCGTATTGGTGGTAATGACTTAATGAATTGCGTTTCTTTGCGACGTTCCCGCGAATTTACCCTATATGACGGCCCTATGGGTTACGTCATTAAGATGCTGGTTGCTGTATTCGCCTCAAAGGGCTTCTCCCTGACAGCGCCAGTCTGTGAGCACATTGATGATCATCGACTGTTAGAAAAAGAATTGGAATTGGATTTGGCCCACGGCTTAGTAGGTAAAACAGCTATTCACCCTAATCAAATTCCAGTGATTCAGCGCGCCCTCATGGTAAGCTCACTTGATCATCAAGACGCACTGAGAATCATAAACTCATCTCAGGCCGTTTTTAAAGCAGGTGGTGCCATGTGTGAACCTGCAACGCATCGACGATGGGCAAAGAGCGTATTAGATCGTGTTCATTATTTTGGGGTTTCTCCTGCAGTGTCCCCATCCTCTGTTCAAATTCAACATAGGTAATAAACATGGGCTTTCGTTTTCGTCGCAGCATCACAATCATTCCCGGAGTTCGGGTTAACCTTAGTAACACCACCCCGAGTCTTTCAATTGGCCCGAGGGGAGCGTCAGTCTCCGTTGGTAGTCGTGGCACTTATGCCAATGTTGGGCTTGGCGGTGGATTGAGTTATCGCACAAGGCTCGATAGGGCCGCGGCATCGTCAAATGCTGCGGCAAGGGAGCGCTCGGAATCGAAAGAGCAATTGCGAAACTCACTTTTAGCCACCATCGAACAGATGGAAATGGTTATGCACCAGGTTATAAACGTCCATACTCTGACGCCTAACCCTTCACTTGGGGTAACATTTAATGAGTTGCGAGACCATTATTTAAAAGCGGCCACCAGCCCTTATGCCGTTCCCGCTCCAGTTCGGCCAGCAAAGCCGGAAATCCCGCCTTCCCCCGTAAAACCTTCTTGTGTGGATGACACTGGATTTTTTAAAAAACTGTTTGAGTCTGAGGAAGATAGGCAAGAACGTCAGCGCGCTGCTCTAGCCAGTTGGGAACGTGCAATGCAAGACTGGGAGCGTGAAAAAACCTTGATTGAACACCGCTACCAAACTAATCGTATGGCATGGGCCGAACAATATGCTCTCTGGCAATCTGAAGCGGCTCGTCATCAAGAATCGTTAACCTCATCGGAAGCACAAGCAAATAGTCGCTTTATCTCAGACGCGGCATTTTTTGAGGCAATCTTAGATGAGACATTGCAGAACACTGACTGGCCGCGAGATACCGCCATTTCGTTTGAAGTTCTGCCAGAACAATCGCTAATAAAACTCGATGTTGATTTACCTGAGATTGAAGATTTACCTCAAAGCATCTTTACTTTAAATAGGCAAGGAACTGAGATTATCGAGAAAGACATGACGCAAAAAGCCGTTAGAGAAGCCTATGCACGTCACGTACACGGTATATTGCTCCGGCTGATTGGCATTGTCTTTTACGCACTGCCTTTCGATAGCGTAAGCATTTGCGGATTCACTCAACGGTTAAGCAAAGCTACAGGTAACTTAGTCGATGATTATATAATTCAATGTACCGCCGATCGCGCTACTATCCAAAAGATGAACTTTTCATGTTTGGATAATATCGATCCAATTGACGCAATATCCATGTTTAACCCGAATAGAAAAATGAGTACGACCTTCGTATTTCAGCCAATAACAGTAAAGTAACTATATGATATTAAGTACAAAACAGAAGCGCATTTTCACACTAGCAGTATTGTTGTCTTCGGGTGAATCTGTTTCTGCAAATACAATAATCAAAAACGCAGATTGTTCTGGGGCGACACTCACGCGGGCTTTACGTGATCTTCGGGACGCATATAACACAACGATAAAATACAGTAAAAGTAGTCACTCATACCAGATGACCGATGCCGGCAACCTTACTCATGTTGAAATAGCTCTAATGCAGCGAACTCTCAGTAAATCAGAGAAACTATCTGATGATGAAATTGTCAGCCTTACGAAAGTGCGAAAAAAGACAGTATCCATATCATTGTCCAAAGCTACCATTTCAAAACTTGACCGCTTAGCCAATGAAAAGAACGTAAGCAGAAGTGACATTATTGAAATGCTAATTAATTCTCTGTGAGCTCCGTCGACCTTTTGTTGCCCCAAGCGGTATTTGAATATATCGAAGTTGATTACAACAAAACGAGAAGGCATAGTAGCGAATGGCTACCTCAGCGCAGAAGCATTTGAATTAAAGAACATTGCTTAGTAACGTGTCCATTTTTAGTACTGGGGATAACAAAGCTTGATCCCGGCCTGGACAGAGAGGTCGTTATTGCTTGACTACTTAAAAATGAACTTTTTAAAATTGTTCTTGTTAAATTCTTCTCCCTCTTATCTTTTTAAAAGGAATTACAGTTGAGACGTCTACCAATATATCTACTACTTGATACGTCCGGTTCAATGCATGGAGAGCCTATAGAGGCAGTAAAGAATGGTGTTCAGACTCTACTTACAACGCTGAAACAGGACCCATATGCACTTGAAACAGCATATGTTTCAATTATTACCTTTGACTCTTCTGCTCGACAGGTCGTGCCTCTTACGGACCTTATGAGTTTCAATGTGCCAGGATTATCAGCAAGTGGTACCACCTCTCTTGGAGGTGCCCTTTCGCTTGTGGCAAGTTCAATTACCAAAGAAGTACAGAAAACTACAGCAGACACAAAAGGTGACTGGCGTCCTCTAATTTTCTTAATGACCGATGGTTCTCCAACCGATGACTGGCGAAAAGGTCTAAATGACTTCAAAATGGCCAGAACTGGTGTTGTCGTGGCCTGCGCTGCAGGGCATGATGCTGATATCAGCGTTCTCAAAGAAATCACTGAAATCGTACTTCAGCTTGATACTGCAGACAGTTCGACGATCAAAGCTTTCTTCAAGTGGGTAAGTGCAAGCATCTCGGTGGGTAGTCAGAAAATTGAGTCAAATAAAAAAGAAGTGATTGGTCTTGATGACCTGCCACCGCCACCAGCTGAAGTTAATGTGGTCTTATAATTTTATGGATTAAGGTGATGTTATGTCTGTAAGTTTGAGTAAAGGCCAGGGTGTTAGCCTAAAAAAAAATGAATTTGATCTTTCTTCGGTTACTATCGGTCTTGGATGGGATATTAACGAGGAAAGGAAAGGTATTCTAGCTGGAATTTTTGGCAAGAAAGAAGAATACGACCTTGATGTCATTGCTTTTCTTTGTAACTCAGCCGGAAAGATAGCCTATCTTGGTAACATGGAAAATGGCAAACATACGCTCGTAAACGGCGATATCATCTTTTTCAACAGCCTTCGCCATAAATCGGGTAATATCTGGCTTACTGGAGATAACCGAACTGGTGCGGGTGATGGAGACGATGAGCAGATAATTGTTCGCTTGAACTCACTTGATACTCAGTATGAAAAAATAGTGTTTATCGTTCAGATTTACAATGGTAAAAAGCTGCAGCAACATTTCGGTAAGGTTCAAAACGCGTTTATTCGAGCAGTAGATGCGCGCAATATTGAAATGGCGCGATTCGATCTTTCTGGCGGACCTTCTTTTATAAACCAACGATCCATGGTATTTGCTGAGTTAATACGGGAACCTACAGGTTGGAAACTAAAGGCAATTGGTGAGCCTTCTGAATCAGATTCATTTGTTTCACATCTAAGGAATTACAGCTGATGCGACGCCTGCCAGTTTATCTGTTAATCGACACATCCGGCTCGATGCGCGGAGAGTCAATTCATTCAGTAAATGTTGGGATACAAGCGATGTTAAGTTCCCTGCGACAAGATCCTTATGCCCTAGAAAGCGTTCACATATCAATAATTACTTACGACAATGAAGCTCGTGAGTTTATTCCGCTTACTCCATTAGAAAATTTCCAATTTTCTGACATTGTTGTCCCCAGTGCAGGCGGAACTTTCACTGGAGCGGCTTTGGAATGTCTGATGCATTGTGTTGACAGAGATGTAAGACGCTCTGATGGCGATACAAAAGGTGACTGGCGCCCTTTGGTCTTCCTGATGACTGATGGAATACCCTCCGATGCTTGGGCTTACGGTGAAGCTGTAAAAGCTATCCGTTCTCGGATGTTTGGCTCTATCATTGCCTGCGCAGTAGGTCCTAAAGCAGGCCAAGAACATTTAAAACAGCTTACTGATAAGATAGTCTCTTTGGAAACTTTGGATTCTACCGCGTTTGCTGGTTTTTTTAAATGGGTTTCGGCCAGTGTTTCTTTTGGTAGCACTAGTGCTGGAATCAATACCGGATCAGATACACTTCCCCCCCCACCATCGGAAATCCAGTTGGTGCTCTGAAATGTCAGAAAGGCGCTGTTTACCTCCGCAGCGTTTTTTGTAGGGCCGCTTTTGGTTGGCCAAGAATTGCTTGAAGAGGATTTCTATGAGACGCCTTCCCGTGTTTTTTGTTCTGGACTGTTCAGAGTCCATGATCGGTGAAAACCTGAAAAAAATGACTGATGGTCTGCAAATGATCATTGGTGATTTAAGAAAAGATCCACATGCGCTTGAAACTGCTTGGGTTTCGATAATCGCATTTGCTGGTATTGCACGCACTATTGTACCTCTCCATGAGATAGCTACATTCTACCCCCCACGTCTGCCCGTTGGAGGCGGTACGAATCTCGGAGCTGCATTGCGTGAGTTGGCCATACAAATTGATACTCAAGTCAAGAAAACCACCAATGAGACAAAGGGAGACTGGAAACCTGTTGTTTATCTCCTTACTGACGGCCGCCCAACGGATAATCCAACCACAGAACTGAAACGCTGGAAAGATCATTACGCCAGCAAAGTGAATCTTATTGCCGTTGGCTTGGGTCCATCAGCAGATCTTAATATCCTTAGGCAACTGACAGAAAACGTCATGTTATTCACTGAATCAAAGGAAGGGGATTTTACTAAATTTATCAAATGGATAACTGCCTCAGTCACGACATACAGCCGCAGCGTAGGTGAAGAAAAACAGCCTGAGCTCAACCAGACTGAGTACATAGTCCGGCTTGCAAAAGACGAGCTAGTAAGAGCTTACGATGAAAACTGCGTTACGCTTACCGGCCGTTGCAGTAAAACGCGTCGTCCTTATCTAATGAAATATGAGCTCCCATCAACAAGAGTTACAGGATTAGATTTCAACCTGAACTTGAACAGTTTTAATATTGCAGGTTGTTATCCAATTGATGAGGACTACTTCGTATGGTCTGACTTATCAGTTACAGGACTTCAAGTAAATACTAGAGAGCTGCATGGCGTACCCGGATGCCCTCATTGTGGCAATGCCAGTGCGTTTGCGGTGTGCTCTTGTGGTAAATTACTATGCATTGATGGTCCAGATGATTTGATTTGTCCATGGTGCGAGAAAGGTATATCGTTCAGCAGTGATGGCGGGATTTCTAATTTTGACGTAAGCCGAGGGAAAGGCTAATTATGCAGAATTTACCTTCTTTGGAAAAACAGATTCATACCTTAATAGGAGATAACCTTAACCACAGAGCTGGGGCAAACCTTAAGGAACTTATTAAGCAGGATAAAGAGTTACGTGAGCATTATAAGAAGTTAATTGAGTTAATTAAGGAATTTGAAATTAAGTGCGATGAAATCCTAAGGTTAAATCAACCTGCCCAGAGTGGGCAAAACGATGATATTTTACAGCAAGGTGTTGCTCAAGCTCCGCTTCATCATGATATAGCCATTAAAGACAATCATGAAAATAATGTTGTTAAGCAAACAGAGTTTCTATCAGAAAGTCATAATCCTCAATCAACACCTAAATCTGGAATTCAACCTGACCACGTAGTTGTTGAGAGTAAAACTGATGAAACTTCATCATCAGTCCCTGCTTCGACTAACTGCATAAATTTTGAATATACAAATAATTCTCAAAAAGCAAGTAATGGACCTCATCCTGAGAAGTGGGAACGCATCCAACTTGAAGAGTACAGTAACCAGAATAAGAGTGAAGGCGCAAAACTCTCATCGGCTTCACTCGTCCCGGGAATGGTACCGCCTGCTCAGCAACTGTCCAAAAATCAAATGAAACATTTAGCTGCTCCTCAGGCAAAAATTGAAATTCCTAACGCACGAGCTCGTGAACACTTTTCTTCTTCGGTTGGTATTTCACTCGACAATGGTAAGCAAGCAAAAATTATTGATGTGCTTTTTCCTCGGGATATAGGTCTCTCTTATGATAGTGAACAAAATTTGGTCATCGGCATACCTACTGAAAGTGGGGATTTCCAAATTTCTGTACTGTGGTCATGCGATTTAGATGAAAAATACGAAGATAAGGCACTTCTTATTGTAAACCCAGATCCACGAAGTTTATGGAAAGTGCTTGAACCACCATCAGACGCAAAATATCGTAAAGAACATCTGAAATCGGCTGGATTACAAAGTAAGGATTTGCGGATAGCAGCTTCAAGCCGCAGGGGTAGATCACACGAACACGCAGGCAGTTTCAGAGATGATGACTTTTACATCAATTTCTGCAATCAGACGGAATGGGCCATCATGCTCGTCGCAGATGGAGCAGGAAGTGCTGTAAACTCTCGTGAAGGCTCTCGTATCGCAGTTTTAACTGCTGGGGAATATCTTTATGAGCAACTTAATGGGCAGAAAGGGATCACTCTAAAAGAGCACGTAATGGCTTGGGAAGTTATTGATAAACAGGTAGTTATAAATGCTATGCTACATCATTTCAAGCAAGCAGCTACGCTCGCGGTCAATAGTATACAAAATGAAGCCATTCGTGCAGAAGAACCGGTGAAATCCTATTCCACAACCTTGTTGGCCACAATTTCGCTTAAGGTTGGCTCTGAACTATTCGCTGCAGCATTCTGGCTAGGCGATGGAGCCATAGCGGCCTATAGCCCATCAGGTAAAGTTAGGATTCTTGGGAACCCAGATAGCGGGGAATATGCGGGTCAGACTCGGTTTCTCGACCAGCGTATAATTGATGACTCTTCATTCACAGGGCGCATAAGTGTGGGTAAATGGAATGATGTAGCACAATTGATTCTGATGACTGACGGTGTTTCTGACCCGTATTTTGAAACCGATAACGGTCTTCGTAGTGATGAAAAATGGACTCGCCTCGTAAATGAACTATCCCCCATCCTTGTTGATGTCAATATCGCACCTGAAAAATTAGGTGAATGGCTGAACTTTTTCTCCGCAGGGAACCATGATGACCGCACAATAGCGGTATTGTGGTAATAGACATGCTTCACTGGTGATAAATATGGCAAATATTGTTACATGTACAACTAAGGACGGCCAAACAGTTCAGTTTGTTGATGAAGTAATTGGTTCAGGTGCAATGAAAGATGTTTATTTTTCGCCTGACAAATCCTATGTTGTTGCTTTCTATCATAAGCCACAAAGTGTTCAGGCTAGAGAACGGATAGATATGATTACTGGTCGCTACAGACAGAATATCTTTGACCAGCCAGGGGGGGATTACTGGGAAGGTCTTTTTTGCTGGCCAACTCACATTATTGAGCATGAAGAAAAAATAGGGATTGTCGTACCGACCTATCAGAGTCATTTTTTCTTTAAATACGGGTCAAAGAATGATGATTTCCTTGGTATAAAAGGTCGCGAGAAAGAAGGTAAATGGTTTGCTAGTGCAAGTAATCAGAATAAGTTCCTCGATCCACGTGAACGTGGTAATACGCTAACTTTTCTTCAGGTTTGTATTCGTTTGGCCAGAGCTGTTCGAAGGATCCATGCAGCAGGGCTCTGTCATAGTGACCTAAGCTATAAAAACGTTTTGGTGGACCCAGAACTGGGCCATGCCTGCATTATCGATGTAGACGGACTAGTTGTTCCTGGAAAGTACCCTCCAGATGTGGTTGGTACGCCAGACTTTATTGCTCCTGAAGTGGTAAAAACCAGCCATCTACCGAAGGAAGACCCAAATAGAGTACTCCCCAGCATCACTACGGACCGCCATGCTCTATCTGTTTTGATTTATATGTACCTATTTTTTCGACACCCTTTACGGGGTGGAAAAATTCATGATATGACGGACGAAATGCGGGATGAAACCTTGGCAATGGGAGAAAAGGCATTGTTCATTGAACATCCTGGTGATAACAGCAACGCCGTAAAGATAAATCAACTATCATCGTTTTCTCTACCTTGGGCAGACCCGAAAAAAATCCCCTACTCCATCATGGGTCCCTATATAACACCTTTATTCGATAGAGCTTTTATAGATGGGTTACATGACGCGACCAAACGCCCAACAGCCGATGAGTGGGAAACTGCTTTAGTCAAAACGATGGATTTGATACAACCTTGCCAAAACAAGAACTGTCAACAAAAATGGTACGTTTTCTCAGGTAAAACAAAACCAATCTGCCCTTACTGTGGAGCTCCATACAAAGGGAAATTACCTATTCTTAACCTATATTCATCGCGTAAAGTCGGCAGTTATCGACCAGATGATCACCGTCTGATGGTCTGGAGCGGGCAGTCAATTTATGCATGGCATGTCAATCGTCTTATCGCACCAAATGAACGAACAAGTGCAGAACAAAAAAAACGGGTAGGTTACTTTGTTTATCATAATGAACAATGGTGGTTAGTAAACGAAGGTATTCAAGGGTTAATATCTCTGCCAGACAAACGTCATGTAGCTGTGGGAGAAAAGATAGAACTGAGAGATAACGCTCAATTTGTTTTATCACAGGAAGATGGTGGTAGACTGGTAGTCGTTCAGTTGCTAAATAATTAAATAACTTTAATTTCAAAGCTTTAACGGTAAATTACTTCATAATAACTTGAGAGATTAGTCTTGCTCTAAAATTTAGCCTTATCTCACAAATATGGTTCATGGAATATGTCATAAGCCAGTTTTTCACCAACTACGGCAAATTCTAAAAGGAGTTTATAATCATTGAATATTTTTTACTGACTGGGATATCTTTGGCCTAAGTAATAAAGGAATGCTAGGACTAATTCGACTAGAGCTCCAGGTTACTAAAAGTTCTGACAAGCTGACCACATCGGGGATATGGAACTCTAGTGCAGTTAAGGAACAGGTGAAGGTTGCATTGCTGATGAGCAGTGCAGCAAATATCCCAACCATGAAACCTACCAACTACTGTAGTGAAGTCACGAATCCTAACTCGCATCATACATAAATACATAACCGACTAAGAGCTATAATGACTAATTAGAAAAAGTAGGTCAAATGCTCATCTGTAAAAATGTGACGATAAAGTGCGCTAGCTTGAAAAGAGGCATTTCCAATTTAAAAATGCGTTGCTTAGTGTTGCATGTAACAAGCTATTTATAAGAGATGCCTGTGTCGATGGCCTCAAAGGCTTCATGGATGCCATCGAGGCGGTTTATCCTAAAACGTAGGTACAGCTGTTGCATTCCGCAACAGCCTGCGCTTCGTTAACTGGAAAGAGCGTAAAGCCGTCGCAGCAGCAGACCTTAAAATCTTTTATGGTGCGGCCAACATGCAACAGCTGAGCAGGCATTAGAACATTTTGCCGAGACGTGGAATAACCAGCATCCAAGCATCAGCAAATCCAGGCGCGACACCTGGACAAGGCTTCGCGTATTCTTAGACTACCCGCCGGAGATACGCAAGGTCATTTATACCACCAATGCTATCGAATCACTCAATGCCAGCCTGCGTCAGGTCACCAAGACTAGAAAGTCATTCCAAAATGATGATGCGGTACTGAAGTTGCTGTATCTGGCTTTACACCAGATTGCTAAAAAAGTGGACAATGCCACTGCGAGATTGGAAGCCTGCCATGACGCAGTTTATGAGCATGTACGGTGACAGTGTATCGTTATGATAAACAGCTACTTACACAGAAAATTTTATAGTCTCAACTACATCACGATGGTCTGGAGTCTGGGGCACCACTTACAGTCTGCTTTCTACCCTTTGTGAAACGGAACGACATTATCCCCATCTGTGTTTATATGCTCTTTAAAGAGTCCTTCTCGCTGTTCCTGCGGAATTTTTTCAAAGAGAGCACTAATCATCCCACGACAATATTCGTGCAATTTCTTGTTCACGTCCTCAAGAGTGTCATAGTCGTTGGTCTTCTCTTGTAGTTTCTTTTTGAGTTCTTTAATCTCTTTACGCAGTTCAGCTGTCGTTGCTTTTTCTTTTGAAGTCGACTCCTTATTATCTGCTTTTGGCTTGTTATGTTCATCGATTTCACGGAGTATGTCGGGATGATTCTTTGTGGAGCCATAACTTAAGCCAGCTTCCTTCTCAACATTGGTTGGATTTAACTTTAAAGCTTTACCCTCCTTAAGTTTTTGTTGAAAAATTTTATTTACAGGCTGCTGGTTTACAATGCGCTTGATAGCTGCCCTGAAATTTTCAGCCGTCCTTTCCTTTTTTACATCTCGTAATGACATGCATTCCTCACTAAATCGTGACTGTATCGATAATCATGTTATTGACGTGCTTTGGTATAGTGATTGCCGTGAACGGAATCTCTAAGTCGCTCAATATCTTCTCACAGCTTTTGATTTGGACAATCAATTGCGATACAACACTAGGATTTAAGTCATTCATTTCATCCAAAACCACGAGGTTGCGATATGCTGCTAGCCGTTTGCCTTCTGCGTATAGTCCATCCATAATTAGATCAAATTCACAGTCTACACACTCATCTAACGCAACATTAATACGCATGTCGCAATGCGCGTTAGTGCAGTACATTCCGGGGGCGATAGCATGAATATGCTCTTTACCAGCTTCAATTAATTTCGCCCAGTATCCAGAGTCGAGTCTTCTGTCCTGTTGCCCTAGTTCGAAAAAGTTTTTGTTGCCAGCAAGCTTTTTAAGTATCTTACCTTTACCTCCTGCTATCGTGACATTTTCTGCGAGTCGTTTGTACACATTGGCCAAGAGCGTCGATTTTTGCAACACGCGTTCTTCGTTAATTTCACTGCGTAACCTGCCCCAGTATGTCGCGTTATTGGCATAGTGCCGAGTCATTCCAGAACTTAGATGCGACAATTGCTTTTTAAGTTGCGGAAAGGCCATTAATTCAAGACCGATTGTATAAAACGCGAAAGAACGACGCGTTTGATGATTTTCATAATGAAACGTCGCACCTACCTCGATACCAGTATTTGATGGGTTTGAGATACGTAGAAAACTCACATCATCGTTCGTCATTGAACTGCCTATATTCTGGTCAATCCATTTATTAACGTTTGTAATTAAATCGCCCCCCCAATTAGCCTTTGTTCGCGTAAAAGGCCAGTGGGTAGCCCGAATGGATGCAAAATAACGCCCTTTAGCGTCAGCTATCCTAGAAAGATAAGGACGATGGATTGTGGTTAACACACGAAATGCATCGTGGCCAATTTTATTGGTCACAAACATATCTTCCTCAGTCTGAATTCCCCTAGTTATTTTTGACTGTCGGGTCGTAAATAGGTCGATGGTTTGGCCGTTATAATCATAGCTCTGAGCCCCGTACTTGGGGTGCATAGAATGCAGCTCATCAATCCGCATTCCGCTCAGTAGCAAACATAGCGTCTTGCACTTAAAATCCAGTTCAATCAAAAATGTCGAAAACTCACCGATGGTTTCGCAACGTCGGTGACCAACTTGAAACGCTTCAAATTGCCATATTTGGAACTCACTATAAGCATTGACGCACAGCAAACTGGGTTCCAAAGCATCCATTGTCTCCATCCATCGACCTGGCGACTCTTCCTCCCCTTTAAAATCATCTACCAAGGTGACACCAGCCTGCTCAAAGTGAGTAAACACTTTTTCGAGTGTTTTTCGACTATCGAAGGGGTTAGTTACTTTGCCAAGACGCAGTCGCTCAAATAGGTACGCTTTAAATCGGGTCTTGATATCGAACAGTCGATTGATTTCACACTCTAATTGCTGTAGGTAAGGAAGTATGCCCCTAACATCGGCAGAGAATTGCGTCAACATCGCCGTATATATTCTCGGCGGCATGGCGAGATGCTGCTCGGACAATTTCGCTTTGAGCTTAACTTTTTTTTGCGATTGATATGTGAATTGAATGTCAAATGGAAGCGCGTCATGGTAGTCGATCAAACCGTTAATCGAACGTGTGACCATAGGATCATTAAAATCATGCGGATTTGCCTGTGCAATGTCCTTGTATTTAGCATCCGTTAACTCTGAGAAGCTATTAACTCCAGCTTTCATCATGCACAAAGCAACCTTCCTCAATTTTTTTAAATTATCTACAATTGAACTCAAATTAACCGTCTTTGTGCCCGTAAATATCTTGGCTAACGCATACGCTTTTAGCTCGTTGGTTAACCGGGTTGATAATTTTTTGCCATGATAGGTAAATACAAGGTTGTAAGCTTCTACATCCAATCCTGAAGTGTTCCACGTATCATCGCCAAAACGAATGCTCTCGCCGTTGAGTAAGTAGAGGACATTAAAATCTTTTATTTTTTCCCATTCACCATTACGCATTAGCGGGAGTAGCACATTACGGAAATAATGGCCCTCTATTTTATGCTGCTTGAAAAATTCAAGATTTTTCTCGTCATCCTTGAACTTCAGCATGATAGTATTCTCCCGTCATGGTTTGTAAAAAGTCCTGATTGTGAAGCGGGTAACGCCCCTCGTTTGCAAGCTTATCTTCTGCTTTCTCAAGCACTTCTTCCGATAGATTTAATTCAGCCAATGACATTAAATCGTCAGCTCGTTGAGCAAGCTCTTGTTCGCGCTCAGGCATGAGAGCAATCGAGTCTTCCAAAAGCTCGATGAAAGACAGCAGTTTGTATGCATTACTTATATCATTGACAAGCTTGGCACTCTTACAGGTCACACACTTGTCGTATTGGTAGCAAGCTAACTCAATATCTTCATCTACTAGGTCCTGTGCCCGTTTCTGTGACGCACGGTGCTCTTTTTGGGCTTCTCCAGTAGGTACGCCACCACACAACAGACCGTTAGGATTAGTTGGCAACCTTAACGCCTTCCATGCTTCGTACTCCAGCACCTCAATGCCACGATTTTCTCTAACCCTGTCTGTAGCATCGTCGATGGTTCCCCTTTGAGCGAACTCATACAAGGCTTCAATGGCTTGACTGGCGATAACCTGATTCTGTGTGATATCTCCTGCGAGATAGTGGTCTTGCAAAGTGTCTAAACTGTTTTGAAGCAGTGATGTAGCCACTGATAGACCACCATCGGCGGGGTCAATATTGTTATTGGCGCCAGTTGCTCGAATGCGTTGAGAGTTAATATCTAACAGGTAGTTCCCAGAGAAAATTCCTATACTTTTCAAATAACTAGCAATCTTCAACTCAAGACCATCCCACTGATGAGTGCCAGATTTACTCCCTAACGGCAGCAAATACGGAGTTGGCTTTTTATTAGGATGGAACTTGCTTTGTTTGGATGGATTGTAAGCTTCAGCGTATTTTTCAAGCCGTTTCACGAAGCCCACATAGCGACTTTCAATCGCAAACCTACCCGGTCGACCATCTTGGTATGTAAACGAGACTGTTACATACCCCCTCTCATTCACCTCGGAATAGCTGAGTGGCATGTAGGCATTTTTCAGGGGGATATCAGTTAAAGCTCTTAGCGCGGCGTAGGCCGCCAGAATCGCCCATTTTTTTTGATTATTTGTTATAAGGCTCTTGGCCTCTTTTTTTACCGTGCGAGCGTCCTTGTTTACGCCCACTATCGTGATGGTTTTCTGGTCAAGAACCTCGAAAAAGCGCTCAATCAGATAAGGCGCGTGGACGCTACGATTATCGGTATAGCACGATAGTAGCGCTTGAAACATTGAAAAGTGGCTGCTAGTGAATGGCACAAGCTTACCACCAAAGGTTAAGGCATAAAATAGTGGAGGATGACCCGAATTAAATTCAGGATTAAATAGTGACGACAAACGAGTAAGCGTTCGAATAAAGGTCAGACCATCCCGCTTATCGATTTCGAGAGGCAATTCATCTTCCTGTTCAACGTTATCAACATCGTCATGTTCAGCTTCCGAAAAAGTACCTTGAACCACTTTCTTAGCGCGGCCTTTCCATGTCTTTATTGTGACATAGCGGGTAGTACGGTGCTCTTTTCTGTATTCTGACTCAACTATGGGATGACAAACATTCAAAACAGGTGTCGAATTAAGATTAGTGTAGTGACAAAACAAGTAATATCCAGACACCATAGCGACATTGAACGGAGATAGCGAGTTAGTCTCACCTATTTCTGGCTTAGCGTTGGATAGTTCAATGGATTGAATACGACCATTGTCGATTTCATCAAAAACGGCGGTTAGCCTATCTAACTCAATATCTTTCTCTTTTGCGGCAACTAACTGACTACTTATTGAAAAAAATAGCAACTGTAGGCGACGTAGGAGGGTGCTGTACTCGTTTTGAGAATAGGCTGGAGTCGACTTGCCTCCACTCGAAAAGGAAGGTACGTCTCGCAGCCATTGTTCATCGTAAACCCTAGCACGCATTAACATGGTTGTTATACAAACTTTTAATATCGCCGCGGTATTTTCTTTGATGCCAATTGTAGTGGTCAAGTAATATTGGCCACGGTTTTAGAGTCATT
>TARA_R110002050_G_scaffold1236_3_pt1 | contig 31437 bp, 16 predicted proteins | sample TARA_R110002050 | Tara Oceans TARA_R110002050 (sample SAMEA4396988) | marine metagenome | biome: Polar Biome; feature: [DCM] deep chlorophyll maximum layer (ENVO:01000326); material: water (ENVO:00002006), including particulate matter (ENVO:01000060) such as... | depth 25 m
GATCTTAGTATTTTGTTTTGGATTTGATAATTCTGAATTCTTAAGAGAATCACCTTGCTGGGTCATTCTAGTTATTTCAATCTCATCTTCTTCATCAATTTCTTTTGGATCGATTTGAACCTTGTTATCATATGTATCGGAGTCAGGTATTGGGTGTCTATTGATACCAGCATCAATAACTTCTAACATATCTGATGGAACGGTTACTTTACCTTGGTTATCGTATCTACCATTAGCTAGCTCTCTAGCAACATCTACATAAAAAGCAGTACCTCTATTATCACTATTACCTGGGCCTGGTGTCAATGCATCTGTTTTAATATTGACTACATAATAATTCTTATCTGAATCAAAATATGTACCGATATAATCTTTTTGTTGATCTGAAAGACCTTTAAACCCGTCTTTACTTTTATAGTTTTTAACGAGTTTAACAAGATCGCCTGTTAAAAAGCTACCATTGTTCATTCTTGTGATAGTATTTTCTACGAGTTCTAAAAATTTACGTGCCATAATATAATTATATTTATGTTGGCTATAAGTTTTTTCTATGATTTTATGGCGAAACTATATTAGTTTAAAAAAGTATTATGTATAAATATTCATATGGCATGGTTGTTCACAGCAAGTAGTATTATTATTAACCTATCATCAGACGCAAGTTACGGTTCACCAGATTTTTCTGGTAGTAACCCAACTATTAATTTATCATTAAATGCAAATTATGATATAAATATACTACCTGGTACGTTTGATACCGCTATTAGAAACGGTATAAGTGATCAAAGTGGTGTAACTGGGATGTATAACAACAATGCAACTTCCGGTATTACTAATAAAACTTTAATGTGGACACCTAAAACAGCAGGTACTTATTATTATGTAAATACTAATAACACATCTATTAACGGTCAAATTATAGTAAGCTAATGAATTATAAAGAATTAAAAGAAAAATTATCAAAGGTAGATTTAATATCAGCGTACCCATTTATAAACAATTATGGTATATCTACTAAAACTAATAAAGAAACCGGTAATGATGAATTAGTAGTAGAATTTGGTGTAAGTTCAAAAATAAAATTTGATGAAATTAACAGTAATTATATGTTACCGAAAAGTTTATCTGCATATGGTATCGATATAAAAACCAAAGTAACTCAAATAAATCAAGCTAGCATTAATTTTACTAATGATGCTGATGAAGCTATAAAATATTATGAAAAGGTGGGTAAAAATTTAGAACTTAGTGATGAGTATATGCAATTGCAAAAGGATTATGAGCATTATAAAACTTTTATTACCGCTCAAAATAATTCTTTATCTGTAGATATAAATTATTCTTTTAATCCACTGGATGCAAATGTAATGCCCATTAAAAGGAATCGTCAGCTAGCAAGACCTCTCTCAGGCGGTTGTTCATCAATCTATTCTGGTGGTTCTGACGCTACTTTAGGTTTAATTGTTAGAGATAAACAAGATAAAAAAATTGTTGCTCTATCTAATAGTCACGTTTATTCGAGAAGCCTACTACTAGGGGAAGAAGCTTCAATAAATGGACAGCTTAATAACATGCTTGGGTTATCTGGTCGACAACCAGGTAGTAATGAATTTAACCCATATGGTAATACTGATCCAGTAGTCGATCATATAGGTACACCGAAAAGAACTTCGCGTATTTCTTATACAGGAGATGATAATAAAGTAGATGCATGTATACTTGAATTATCAAGTTATAATTTATTAGATGCTTCTTCTAAGAATGTTATATGGTTTAAGCAAAAAGGTCCATATGAATTTGCAACTACAGATGAAATAGATTCAATAATGGACCCAAGTTCTGTAAACTATCAATCTCCAGTTTTTAGGAGTGGTAGAACACTTGGACCTCTTGGTTACCCTGGTAATATAATTGAAAATTCTAAAACAACCTTATCTCAGTCTGTAACATCGATAATTTCTTTAAATGAACGTTTAACAGCAAATGATGGTTTCCAAGCAATCACACACGGTGTAAGTTCTTTATATTATAATTTTTCTAGTTTTTTCGGTCGTCCTAGTGAGGGAATGTTTATGTTTACAACAGCAGATGAAACTAGTGCTTTTATAGTAGGTAGTAAACACTACTATGGTCAAAGTAGTCGTAACCCACTATTTTTTACCAGTTTTGATGATTATTCTACAGAATTAGCCATAATTGACCCAGATGGTATTCAGGATATATCTATTTTTCAAGCTTTTTTTGGTGGGGCTTACGTAAGTAAAACGGGTAAAATTTATTATAGTGGAAACAGGCCAGGGTGGATCGCGGCGATGTATAATCATCGGGACTTTGGCGGAGTTTATGACTACAAAAATACTTCTTCTACTAATTTTGCCCAGGTCTTAGATAGTAGTGATGGGAGTGTATTTTCCAAACCAATTAAAAAATCGCATTTACAAAGTGACGGTGCATATGTTTTAACTGAAAATAATGAACTTTATACAATGGGTGCTAACATGATCCTAAGCGGTGATGAAACCAAATCAAAATCAGACGTTTGGGTATGCGGTTTACCGTATAGTTTCAACAATGCCAGTGCAATGAGTAATTCAGTAAGTGGTATGACAAAAATTCCAGGTGATTGGATTGATTTTACAGCTACATCAAATATCAATGAAACTCAACTTTATGCTCTTTCGAGTAGTGGTCACTTATTTACTGCATATTGTACTACTGGGCGTAACAGTTCTAGTCTAGGTTCACAAACTTTACACAATGGTTTTATGGGAGATACACCGCCTGAGTTTGTTATGACAACAGAAAAATATACATTATCCGCTTCATTTGATCTAAAACGTACACAAATACCGATAACGTTAGGTGGTAATAATATTCGTTTCAAAAAAATATTTACTGGTGGTGATCAAGGTATTTACCCAGCCTCAAGGATGCCGCTTATGTTGCAGACCCAAGATAATAGAATATTAGTTATTCAGAAATCTAACCAGCATTCAAGCCCCGGCATTGATTACGGGTACTTAAAGTATCAAAATCAAGATTTTATTGCAGGAGATGAAAGAACTTATATTCAAAGAAATAGTACTATTGACTCATCCATGCAATTAGTATCAGGTGTTAATGTATACGGTATAGGTGACTTCTTTTCGAATCATACTGCAAGTGATTGGGTTGAAACGATAGGTAATGGTTTAAGTTACGATATACAAAATTTATTACCATTTACTAATTTTTATGATATAAAAAAATGGAATAATTTTCCTCCAAATAACTGTATAAATGTAGGAGGAGCGGTTGGGTATCACCCAGGAACCAGTAACGCTAATAGTGCAAGGTTTAGAGGTACAGCTGGGTATACGAATGTTTATACAGATGGTATAGGGTTATCGGGTATAGGTTACGCGCCGAGTGGTATTTTTAATACATTTGGGCAACCTTTACCAGATGAAATTATTCTAAGATCAGTTAATCGTGCTATTAACGTAGGAGGTTTCACCGATAGTGGGGCAGTAAGCTTTACAGAAAATTTAGATATGATATCAAAAAATGAAAATTGTGCGGTCACAGCAGGTGGTGATTCAGGTACAGCTATATTTGCTTGTTTGAGTTCAACTGTACCTACTCTAAGCACATTTAAACTGATAGGTTTAGTTTATGCTGGCCCGGCTCCACAATATAATTCTCCAGGTTATGGTGTAAGAATTGATAATATTCAAAATGAATTGGATATAGAACCATGGGATGGGATTATTTAAAAAATGAAAACAAAAACTGATATAATTAGTTTAGACAATCAAACGTCGAATTTATACAAAGTTACACTCTCTGGTCGGGAATTTACTGCTGTAGGGGTTACAGACGACCATGTCAATAATAACGTACCAACTCCTGATGATAATACACCGCAGGTAGAAAGTTATAATATGAATGTTGCATCTTCTGTAAATGAAGGTCAAGATTTACCAGTTACTATAACAACTGGAAATGTTGCAAATGGTACAAAATTATATTGGACAGTTACAAATACAGGAAACGGTGATTTTGTAGCTGAAACAGGAGATTTTACTATTAATAATGATACTAGTAGTTTTAACATAACTCCAATATTAGACTTCACTACAGAAGGTCCAGAGGGATTTTACATAAGGATTCGAACAAATAGTGTAACTGGAAATGAGGTTGCAACATCACCACTTATAACTATAAATGATACTAGTAGCACTCCCACACCCCCTGTACCTACGTATAGCATAGTTGAAACTGCAACTAATATTAATGAAGGTATTGCATTACCGATTAACGTTATAACGGCAAATGTTACAAATGGTACACAATTATATTGGTCAGTCGCGGCGATGTCTACACCTACAATTAATCAAGATTTTATTGATTTAACCGGTTCAGTAACTATCACCAATAATTCTGGTAGTTTTAATGTATTCCCAAAATTAGATCAATTAACTGAGGGTCCGGAAGTGTTTGTTGTTTTACTGAGATTGAATAATTCAATTAATGGCTCGGTAGTTGCATATTCAGGTCTAATTACTATTAACGATACTAGTTTTGATGGACAAGATCCTGAAGACCCAGACCCAGAACCAGAACCAGAAAACCCTACTCCTAGTCCTGCATATAACTTAGCGGGGCCAGCTACTATTAACGAAAATGGTGGTAATAATAATTATACTGTTAGTACAGCAAATGTGGCAGATACAACTATACTTTATTGGTCTATCAATGGTACTTTAAATGACTTTACAGCAATTAATGGATTTTTTACAATTACAACCAACATGGGGAATTTTAATCTTGCTGCTATTGCTGATAAATTAACAGAAACAGACGAATCGTATACGATCTCTATTAGAACTGGTACTACATCTGGTACAGTAGTAGCTACTCTACCAATTACAGTAAAAAATACTTCGTCTAATACCAGTATACCGACTGCTTTAGCCACCAGCTCAATTGACACCGCTCAAAATACTACAATTGCTACTGAAGTAAATATATTCGCTAATTTCGACACAACATCAGTATTAGACCCTGAAAGAAATTATTATAACTTACCACAAAATGAGTTACCAGTACTCAATCAAATTACAGCAAGTACTAGATTATTAATAACCAAAGACGCACCTATCGATAAGATAGCTATTTCCACCACAGGTATCGACGGTATTGGTTATAATGATAATACTTTTAATTTAGATACTAATTACTTTAAAAATCAAATAATTTATTTTACAGTAAGGGTAAAGACGGTAAATAATTACCCTGCAAAATACCTTAATAATTTATCATTAGGGGATGGTAGGGATACACCCGACACTATTTTTCTAGAGTTAGTAGATAATGGAGGTACTTTAACAACTACATTTTCAAGTGACTTCGGTAATTTATCAGCTGATGTACACGGTGGTTATTTTAAAGGTGCTTTTAAATATAATGGTATTGGTGATAATATTAAAATAAAAGCAAGAGTTAACTCAAATAATATTGTTATTAGAGGTGAAAGTAATATATTTAATATTGTACCTGCTTTAAATGGTAAAGAATTTAGAAAGATAAATGAAGATAACGATCAACGTGAAAATTTTATAAATTATTTATACCAACCCAATTTAAAAAATAACCCTAAATTCTTTACTGATATTATTGGTCAGATAGTTGGTGACTCAGTAGACCCTAATACTTTAGGGGTAAAGGTATATGAAAAAATATCTAACTTTTTAATTAATTCAAATGACATTGATTATGCAAATATAGACAACTTAATTAGCAGTTTAAAACTTATTGATAGTAATGTAAATAAATTTTCTGAAAAATATCCAGCTAGTTTAAAAAGAATAGTAGACTTTTTCAGCGCTAATAAATCAAAAATTAAACCTATAAAAAATTATTTTAATCAAAGTTTTGACGACAAAGGAAGACCAAGTAGTGGGTTAGGTAAAAATCTTGGACCAGAAATTACTATGACTCAAACGTTAACCGGTGGTATATATTTTGAACCTATAGTTGCATATGAAAAATTTAGTCAAAGATATTACTTGTTAAATACAGACCCTACCAGTTCATACGATTTTCGATATTTAGGTAGCAATAGAACCTTTGAATTATCCTCATATAATACAAGGTGGGGTTGGGGTTTAGATTTACCAGGGGGTGTTGGTAGTTTTACTTATATGCTCGATGCTTCAGGTAACAATTTAATTTTAGAAGATAGTAGTTTTAGAATTTTAAATGAACAAGGTGGTATACCAACCAGTGAAATACCAAAATATTATACCTTCTATGAATATATACCAACCATAGATAATAGTAATATATTTGCATTCTACGATGATAAAAATATTAACTCTAATCTAGATTTAACTACGCTAAGTGGTATAGATAATAGTATAGATGAAATTATCCTAAAAGACATTTACTTAGGTACGAATTTAATTTAGATTTGATAATATATATTATCAATTTAAATAAGTGTATCAAATTGATTAGTAATTTTCATTATAAATATTAATAGATGTCTTTATCAGCCACATATCACGATTTAAGTGCTTTTTCACCTATCTATTTTCTAGACCCTGATAACAAAATAGATTTTATTAGTCAGGATAGATATACATTGCAAGGTATAAATCTTTTAACTTATAATATTAGTAAAAGCGCTAATGATAGTTTTGTTAAAAATTATACTGTTAATAATCTTATCAAAAATAAAAATTCAAACGATATTTTTAATTTACGAGATACAAGAGGTAAGCAAGATTTAAATACTAAATTAGGGTTTAAAACTACACAAAATACTCTAAGTGCAGGATTCTTTCTACAAGCTTTAACAAATAGAAGAGATGGGGATTCAGTTGCAACTTTTAATCTCGATATAACTGATACGGCCGGTAATAAATTTTTAATTGACTTTTTAGATACAAATTTATGTACAATTTCTTTAATTGATGGTAAGATAAAAAAGTATTTATTTAGTAACCCTGATAAAAAGGCATTAGTTTTTAAATTTATAGATAATATATCTGTACCATCTTCAAGTTATCAATTTAATTATTTTTATGATGAAACTAGTAAAATACTAAGGCTTTTTAAGGGTAACGAAGTTGTTACAACTATTAAAACAATTTTAGTTACTCAAACCCAAATCATTTCAACTATTAATGGCCAGCAGGAATTTGTGACTATACCTCTTTCAGCTACTATTAATTCCATTGGTTTATCAGCAATAAATGAAACAACGCTATTAAACGGTACCATAGGTGTGGAAGATAGGATTAAACTATTACAAAGAGATAACATAGACCAATTTATATATTACGATTTTGAAAATAATTACGATTTATCTGGTGATACAGTTTCTGGTATTAATTATGACTTTTTAACTTATTATACATATAATAATATTTTATCTGGTAGTTCAATCGGAAAAAATAAAACTTATGCTAACTTAAACTACTTTAATCTTAAAAATCATATATCAAGTGATAATGTCGTTTACGGCGCCGGGGCAGAAGATGCGGATAATACTAAAGAATATAGAGGTAGAGAGTATCAAAATTTTACTAATCAAAAAAGTAAAGAAAAAGATTACGATAATATAACTTTAAATTATACATTTTTCGATAGTGAATTTAAAATAGGTTCAAAAGATTTTACTGCATTTACAATGCCAAATAATTTATTCCCTTTTAGAAAAATTAATATTAATGATACTGGATTAGCTGGTAATGGTTCTTTTGCTGCAAGTAATCCATACTTTAGTGATAAAGTCTTTAAACTTACAGATTCGAATAAAAATAAACTGCAGAATAGCTTTATTGAAGATGAAGAATTTTTAGTTTTACAAAATGATGTAAGTTTATTTGTATTGCAAAGTGGTGATCTTTTAGGATTCCAATCAATTAACGATATACAACAAAATGATATTTTTGGTTCATATCTATGTACTTGGTTAAAGGGGGATGGTATTACAAAAGGTATTTGGTATGATAGATATTATATACCTAAAGATGAATCATATACAATATCTTTTTCTGGGGTTTCAAATATATTTGATAGTTCTACTCAAGCTGCAGAATATTTTAAAAATAATGAAACTAGTTTAATATATTATGATTTAATGAGTAATTTTACGTTTGAGCCTAGTGCGTCCTATGTATATCAGCGTATAAATAAAAAGCAAATTAATGAGTATGTAAATAGTCAAAAAGATAAATTATTAAGAGATACATTTACTATACAAACGTCTTCAGTTCAATTACAAAATATTAAAGAATTAAATCTTAATAATACAAAAGGTTTTGATAATATAGATATACAATCAATACCTAATAGGGATTTTAATATTGGGTTTGAATTAGAACTTGATGCTTTATCATCATTAGATTCTTTTCAATTATTAGGTAATTTATATGAAGATGGGTTTTCATTAAAAAATAATCACTTTTTTACACCATTTATATTTATACCTCAAGGAAATGCCCTCTATATATACGATAATAATTTTAAATTATTAAGGACAAATACATATGAAAGTACAGAAAATATTTTAGATGTTCTTTATATAGAACAGAATAATAATTTTGTTCTTGTTTGTGACAATAAATTAATTAAAACAAATTATTTCGGAGAAATATTATCAGAATTAACACCAACCAATCAATCAGGGGCTAATTTACTAGTATCTGAAGTAATAAAATCATATAAGAGTAAAACCTTTTACGGTTATAATAATGTACTGCTATTTACTAATGAACATAACGTTGAAGGTCCAGTAATTAACTTAGATTTAAATAACTTAGTACTTACTAAAGAACCAGCTTTGAATTTACAGTTAAAGACTGACCCCTTTTCAGCAGAATATCAAAGTTTAGTACCTACTGCTACCGGTTATAGATTTTTAGAAGGTCGGTCACCTAAGAAACTCGACGATAGCGTTGCTTGTTCATTAGATAACGCTAATAGATTTATATCTACACAATTCATACCTGGAGCAGCATTTCGTGGTACACCATTATTTACTACACTTAGCGGAGGTGTTATTAATGGTAGGTCTTTTTCAGAAGACCTGTTTACACTAATACAGACATATTCTGGTACAAATCCTGCGTTTGAGCAATTTTTTACATTTAACCAATCTGGTAGATCACGTATTATATTTGATTTATTAGAAGTTAGTCGATTTGAGGACCCAATTTTAGATTCAATAAATTCAAAGATTTACGATATCAATTCTGTTAATAAACGACTATTTGTTCAGTTTGTTAATTTGACTGCAAGTCAAGGGTTTGTGCAGGAATTTACACAAGAAAGATTTAAACTATCTGCTTATAAACTAAGTAATAGTGTAACTGAAGGTTACAAGTTAGATTTCATTGAAGAGGATAAACAATTAAAAATCTTATCATTTGCAAGAGATTTATCTTCAAATATCGTAATAGATAAAATTAATGCGACTACAGGAGTATTAGAAAATACTTATTCATTACCAATTACCGGGTTAGATGTTACAACACAAACTGTATATATAGCAAATGAAAAAATTGCAGCAAGTACATTTAGTAGTTCAAGTGCTTTAAGTTCAAAATATATTAACGGTATATATTACAATAGAAGATTTAACGCGAAGCAATATTTAGATATAACAAATTTTGATAATACATTAACGACAAAATTTAATGCTTTAACCGGTAGTAGTAGTCATATAAACCCTACTAGTTACTATTCTATTAATCAAAAATACAATTCATATAGAGATAAACTTATCTTTAAATTTAATTTAAATTCATTATTAGATGTAAATATAATAACTGAAAAATGGAATAGAGCAGGTCCTCCACTTACTGCTAATGGTTATAGTTCATTTACATGGGAAAACCCAGCTAAATCTTTAAGTGGTTGGGATGGGTTACTAATACCTGTAAATGCCGAAGATACGTCTAATGTAGAAATTATTTTTGAAATACCTAATCTAGATATTAAAAATTATATTAATTTAGATTTTGATCTTAATAGCGGTAAGATAATATTATACAATAATGGTGTATTCATTGGCGATATAACCTTTCAACCTAATTTAATACCCATTGATAGAATAATTTACCCAGAACTATTTATTAATACTCAAAATATACGCAATATACCGATCGATAATATTGTAACAGATAAATCTTATAACAGTAAAGGTGGTATTTTAAAGAATTTTAAAGTTCATAATACTTCTTTCGAACCAAGTTTAATTAATTATTTAGAACTACAGACCAAATCAATTGACCCGTTATATTTCAGAGTACCGAGTGCAACAAGAAATAAAACAGAGGAAATTGACACAATGTTTAATTATAATATACCAGGTAACATTAGTAATTATATAAAAGTGAATATTAAAAATATTGATATAAATAATAATGTTAAAGCTCAATTAGAGGATTACTTAAAACGCTCTGTTAAAGTTGTAACTCCTTCACAACAAAAATTAATTTATAACGTAGATTAGAATAATATGTCAGCAAACGAAATATCAGCAAATTTTTATATTGGTCAGGATTTAATAAATAAATCCAGTAAGGAATATAAAGAAATCACTACATCAAAAAAAATAGAATTTACTCAAGGTAATAATTTTACCTTTAATGGTAGTAATTATACTGGTTATTTTAATTCAAAAAATAGTATTTTTTATAAAACAAAAAATTTACAAGAAGAAGAATTAACAGTGGTCGAGAATATTAATACTGATGTAATAAATTCGAAAAAGTTTTTTGATCGAACCATATATAACCCGTTAAACCCATCATACACTTTAGATGATATAATCTTTAAGCCTAATGAAATTATAAATAAGAATTCGATAAATTTTAAATTAAATCTTCTTTATGAAAATTTTATCGATCTTTATAGATTTAATAATATAAAAGATCCTTTAGTACCAGATACATTTGATGGTTATGCGGTATTATCAAGTACAGCGGCAGGAACGGAATGGGAATGGGTTGCTTCAAATAAAAGATTTATATCTGGAGGTTTAGACCCAACTTTAGTACCTCTGTCTGGTTATAACTCCCAACTTACTGAAGCAAATAATATAAATACCGTTACAGTTAAAAGTACTAAAACTATTGACGAGTTTAGTTTATTTGTAAGTACAAGTTCATATTTATTTGCTTATCAGTTGGATGAAAATAATACTAAGTTTGATTTTGTATTGAGTGCAGATGGTTTAGGTATACAAGATGATTTAAAGTTTTTAAATATAACAAGTATTGCTGCTGATAAAAATAATGATATTTTATATATTAATGATAGAGATAGAAAACAGATATTTAAAACTAATATAAAAACCATTGTTAATAAAGATAGAACTGGTGTAAGACAAATAAAACTTTTAAATACTATCGGGGGACCAGGTAATGATGAAACTAACTTTAATGATAATACGTATATAGAGTATGGTAATAACAATGTTTACGTATTTGATAAGGTAAATAGTAGTATAAAGAAGTTTAGTGATGAATTTGTTTATCAAAGTCGATATGCTAATACTGGATTTTTTGCTGACAATGAATTTGTTAGTATGACATACAATGACACCTTTAACTTATTATACGTATTGACAAAGAATTTTATTGTAATCGTTCTAGATGCTAGTAATTTTAATGAAGTAGATAGATATACATATACAAAAAATCCTTTCGAATTTGAGATACCTTTAATAGATAAATTTGAAGAACCTAGAAAAATAATTTTTTCTGAAAATGATAGTAATATCTATTACCTTCAATCAAATAAAAATATTTACAAATATTTTGTAAATTCACAAAATGAATTAATAGAAAGATTTACAATAGATATTTCGTTTGATTCAGTTGCTTTATGGAATACAATTTTTGATGAATTTTCTGCATATGAAGTTGAATGGGACGATTTACCTGATTTTGATAAATTTACATTAGCTGCAGGTGGTCTTAATATCATTGGTAATGATAAAGATAATAATGATAAATTGTTATTGTGGACAAATAATAGAGTAATGAGTTTTAAAGAAACTAACGATACAGTTTCTTTATTAAACACAACATCTCCTAATTTTTATAAGAAAAGTGAAGTGTTTATTAAAAATGAACTTTTTAACAATATAACGTTAAATTCAACTTTTTATAGACATCTATTCAACTTAAATTTATTAAGTTCAAATTTAAATAAACAAATATTAGCAGAATTTGAAACTGTATTAACTGACGGGTATTTAAAATTTAAAGATTTTATAGAAATTAGTTATGAAGATAAGAAAGTTTTAGATATAGATGACCAAAAACAATATTTCATTGGAGTTAACGAAACGTTAAATGGTAACTCGTTAAATAGAGTTTTTACTAATATTTATAACTACCAAAATAAACTAATAAAAATAGTTAAAACTTTAAAACAAGGGGAAAGAATACCACCTTCCAAGACAGTTTTATTAGATAAATAATATATATATGGGAAGTATTACTGGATTAGGCGGCGAAATTGTAGCATTTACATACCCGGCTTTGCTAAAGGTATCGGATAATGATATATTACCTAATACAACAGGTGGTGGTCGAACACAGCCTGCTGTATTCTGTAATAGTAATCGTACAGCTGCTCCAAATGCAATTGCAATTATGAGTGATGGTATTGGACAAACATCTTCATTATCAATAGGTTTGCAGAATGCCGGGGCATCAATAAGTGGACCTACTATAATTAATGGTGAAGATAAAACTAATATTGCTCATGATCGCTTACTTGATGTACAAAATGGAGGAGTACGTATAGAAGAAAAACTTGTTGTAGGAGCAACCACAGATGCATGTACTAATAATATTTGCGGTACAACTCAATTAAGAGTAGCAAATTTCGATTGTCTTGCTACTTTTTGTTCCAATGCTCTTGTATGTGGTGGTTTAACAGTTAATGGATCAACAGTGTTAAGTAATACAACTATTAATGGTACTTTACTAGTAACAGGTTCAATTACTTCAAATAACGATATAACAGCTTTTTCTACTTCAGATAAAAGATTAAAAAATAATATTATTAAAATTAATAATTCGAATGATGTTATAAACAATTTAAATGGTTATACTTATGATTGGGATGAGAAGTCTGGTAAAACAGGTGAAGGTGTTGGTGTCATAGCACAAGAAGTTAAAGAGTTAATTCCTTCCGCGGTAAGAGAAAATCAAGATGGTTACTTATCTGTCGATTATATAAAATTAATACCTTACTTAATTGAAGAAGTAAAAGGTTTAAACAATAGAATTAAAACTTTGGAGAACAAATAATGGCTGGTTTAATAGACAAAAATATAAACGCAACGTATGAAGGTTTACTTAAAACTTTCGATAATAATTCATTAATTACATCTAATAGAATAACAGATGGTATAGGTACGAGTACGGCTTTGACCTTAGGTTCAATAAATAATGGTTCATCATTTGATGGTTCATTAGTTGCTGGTACGACCTTATTAGTATGTAACGATTTAACAACGAATAATAACTTGTGCGTTAAGGGGAGTACTACTATTGATAACAACTTAATAGTCAAAGGGGACACTACATCTACCGGTATTACAGGTCAAAATTTTAAATTAGGTACTGGTTCAATTAACGGTGCAATAACATTTAATAATACAATAACGGTAATTGGAATATCTAATTTAAGGGAAACAAATATTACTGGTGATTTAAATGTCACCGGAAATATTAATTCTACTGGAGACGTAACAGCTTTTTCTACTTCAGATAGTAGATTAAAAGAAAATTTAATTCCAATTGATTCAAGTAATTATATTAATAATCTAACTGGTTATGAATTTGATTGGAATAGTAGGTCTAAAAGAACCGGTAAAGGTAAAGGTATCATAGCCCAAGATTTATACAACATCGATGATAGTTTAGTTAGAGAAAATGGTGATGGTTATCTAACAGTAGACTATACAAGTCTCATACCAGTTTTAATTGAAGAGGTAAAAAGACTAGGTAAAGAAATAGAAGAACTTAAAAAAGTATAATTACGAATTTGGTAAATCACCATTCCGATTAACATTACCGGTAAATTCTGGACCAACCACATTGTTCATCGCTAATATACCATATGTAGAAACGCCGGCCCCGGGTGACATTTCGAAAGCACCGGCGGCTAAGGCATCAATAATAACAGACTGTTTAAATGCAAATCTAGTAAAAGCTTGGTTATCTACGTTTTCAATGGAGGTTAATATATGTGAATTTTGTTGATATGTATCTGACATAACATCGGTACTAGCAGTAATCGCACTAGTATCTTCAAAATATACAATTGCAAAAACTTTTGCATCGTTTATTGTTAAACCAGGTATATGGACAGTAGTATCATCAGCTGTTAGAGTAGCAAAGGTCGCATCGAAACCTAAATTTTCAAATTTAAACCCTCCACTAATATAAGTATACTTACTGTCTGTATCCATTTCTTTTATTGTACCTATGGTCTTACTATCGATAAACAATTGATTAGCAAAAGTACCTTCGACAGAAAGGGCAGCACCAGTGTTCGGGTCATTGCCAGCTACCGGGTCTTCGGCTGATAACAATGCTATTCTTAAATCAGTCAGTAGGTTACTTGTAACGGTATTATCGAAAAATGGTAGTTTTAAAATACCTTTTTGAAACATATCGGTGATGTTAAATCCGGTTGCGTTAACCTTACTATTCGCCAAAGCATACGATGCCTTAAATTTCAATTGAGCCATACCTGTAGTTGTATAATCAATATTAACAGGTGCACTATTTAAAGCTGCATATGTAATTGCATTACCAGTTGGGTAAATTTTAATTAGACCTAAAGGTTCATCGTTATTGCTGGTATCTATAACTGCTGCTACCTGATCAATCGAAAGTACTGCCGCGTTATCTTGTGTTACAAAATTCTCACCGGTCATAGTAACTTCACCTTCCCACTTAATAACATTATTTTGGTCAGTGACAGCACTACCCGGGATACCTTTATAATTTATTGCCAAGTTGGTAATATCATATTCGGGCTTATTTGTATTAGCTTCTAATCTTTTAGCGTCTACACCACTTCTGGTAAAAGTTGCATTAGTTATTCCTTCGGCTAAAGGAGCGACTTTAATGTTATTGCCAAAAATATTTGTTTCACCTCGTATAAATTTTTCATACCCGTATTTTGTTAGTGCTATCATAATATTATTTATGTAATTTTATCTTTTTTACCAATACTTTATATTATTATTATTACCTATAACATGACCTGAAACGCTAGGTTTCAAAAACTCTTGTTATACCAGTGCTGATTCTGCCATCACCAATTACTATTTGATCACCTGCACCGTTCATACTAATGCTTTGACCGAAGTCATTAAAATCTGAACCTACTTGCGTCCAAGTGTTACTGCTGTAACTAAAGACCCTTACTTTTGCAACAGAACCGGGATCCCGGTTGGTTAAAGTAGCGCCTGCAATTTTATTACCAGCGTCATTTATATAAACTACAGCCCCAAATTGATCACCAGCAGCTTCACCATCAATATCTCCCCCCATTTGCGACCAACCGGTACCAGTGGTGTAATAATAAACTCTTACATGACCGGACATCGAACCGCCTCCGTCATTCCCCGGTGCACCGATTGCTATGATATTACCGGCTGCGTTTATTTGAATCCCTTCATATAACCCGGAGTAATCGCCATAAGATTCACCAATAATATCTGAACCTAATTGCGTCCAAGTGCTGGTCGCTAGACTGTACTCATAGACTCTTGTATTACCGGCCCGATTCTCGTTGAGATTCGACGCTCCTATATTTACCGCAGCAATTGCTACTCGATCACCTGATTGGTCCATACTAAGATCATATCCAAATTGATCTCCATTATATAAACCCGTTAGGACTTGACCTAATTGGATCCAAGTGCTGGTCGCCGAATTGTAACTAAAGACCGTTACATAACCATCACCGGCACCGGTGGTGGCATCATCATTACCAAAATCACCTCTAGCACCAATTGCTACTCGATCACCTGCACCGTTTATACTAACACTAAAACCACTATTATCATTAGCATTTACACCATCAATATCTTGACCTAATTGTGTCCAAGTGTTATTAATGTATTGATAAACTCTTACATGGCCGGAATTATTACCATTTCCGTCATTCATCCTCGAACCAATTGCTACGATATTACCAACGTGATTTAGTTCAATACGCATACCAAACTCATCATTAGCAGCTTCACCATCAATATCTCCCCCCATTTGCGACCAAGTGTTATTAATGTAATAATAAACTCTTACATGGCCAGAATTAGCACCGCCTCCGTCATTCCCCGGTGCACCGATTGCTATGATATTACCATTTTGATTCGTACTTGTAGCTATACCACTATAATCTTGAGCATTTTCATTTAGGATGGATTGACCTATTTGACGAGGATCATTTGGTATTATAGTACTATTAATAAAAGTAGACCCATAACTCTCTACCGCTGGGGCAAAAGTATTATTAATTAAAGTAGATCCATATACTTGAGTAGTAGGTTCTGGTATATTATTTGTACCGATAATAGAGCTATTAATAAAAGTAGATGCATATACTAGTTTCTTAACCGGCATTATAGTACTATTAATTAAAGTAGATCCATAACTCTCTACCGCAGGTGCAAAAGTACTATTAATTAAAGTAGATGCATATACTCGAGTAGTCGGTAGAATTATATCTGGCGGTATTATAGTACTATTAATAAAAGTAGACCCATAACTCTCTACGGCCGGTGCAAAAGTATTATTAATTAAAGTAGATCCATATACTTGAGTAGTCGGTAGAATTATACCTGGCGGTATTATAGTACTATTAAGTAAAGTAGATGCATATATTACATTGGTAGATTCTAGAATTGATGTCCGCGCAAAGTAATCAAACATTCGGTTAATGATCCCGGTTTGATAGTCGGTACTACCATTTGCTGTGAACGAATCGCCGGATATTACAATTTTACCTTTTACTCCAGAATTTAAATGACCAGATATACCTCCATCCCACAAATGTATAATTGACTCTGTAGTAACTGTTTGACTAGTAGGAAATTCTGTAATTATCGGCATGCCGTTTGATTTCGCATGTAAAATTGTTTGAGCGTAGTTTTGCTTATACCCTTCGCTACGTGTAGCGGTTCCAATAATATTATTATCAAGGGCAATTTGTGTAGGATAACCAACCCTCTGGCCTAGATTAGATGCAGTTCTATCTTTCCATGAGCTGCCCGAGCTAATTCCTCCTAGCTCTTGGACTAAATTTGTATTTTGCCACAAGTTGTCATCATAATTAAAGTGCTCGTCAGCATTAAATACTACACCGCCTCGTTCAACAAAAGCTTTTATTGATGCTCTGGTATTAGTATTAGGATTAACAACACCGTTATTTGTCCACTCAAAATTGTGGAAAACTATTACATCATAAACATCACTATCTATTAGGCTATCGAGACCAGACGGATCGGCTTGGTAAGTTGCATTAGTAACAAGCCTCGATGTATCTATACTTCTCGCATTGAAGGGCCGGCCCTTACCTAAAAATAGTACATTTAATGATCTAGTAGATAGATCAGGTGGCATTATAGTACTGTTAATTAAAGTAGATCCATATACTTGAGTAGTGGGATTTGGTAAAATTGTATATATACCACCGCTTAAGTTATTAATTAAAGTCGATGCATATGCTTGAGTAGTGGGATTTGATAAAATTATATTTGTACCAATAATAGTACTATTAATTAAAGTAGACCCATAACTCTCTACAGCCGGTGCAAATGTAGTATTAATTAAAGTAGATCCATATGCTTGAATAGTAGGGATTGGTACATTATTTGTACCAATAATAGAGCTATTAATAAAAGTAGATGCATATACTTTAGGTGCAGGTGGTGCTGCAGATGTTGAACTAGAAACTGTTTCTTCCGAAACAACACCGGGCTCATAATAATGAAATGTTCCGAACCCAGAAGTACCTAAAAGAATTGTGTCAGTAGCAGAAGTAGTCGATACTTGTAACTCACCTGATAAGTATTTACCGTAAATAAAATCACTAGTAGTTTCGACACTATCTATTACTTCAAAATTTACATCCGGTGAAGTAAAGAAAAAACTTTTATTTTTGTATTGAAAATCAGGGTTATTAATGTAGGTTGTTACATTTTCTAAAGGTGAAGCATTCTTATCAACACTTAAATTTATTTTATAATTATTAGCAGATAATACACTGGATGTATTTAAATTATTGAATCTAGTAATAAAAAATTTAACCGTACCCTCACTTTCATTTTGCTGTTGACTATCTTGTGTTATAAATATCTTATCCGGTACAGGATCTTTGACATTTAACATATAGTTATCTTGTGACCTGAATAAGAAACCTGAACTTGTTGTAACAACTAATGTTATAGGAAAATTACCTGATGTTTTATATTCATGAAATGCAGATAAATTGTTTTCAACTATAGTACCATCCCCAAAGTCTATAAAAAAATTAGTATCAGAAACAGTAGCATTAGCGTTTAAAAAATTTGGTACAGCATAAATTCCCCCTAATTTACCTGAATATATACGATCACCTGTAATTGGGATAGATGATGTATTGGATAAAGCAAGATTAAAATCTCTATCATAAATATTTAAAGGTATCGCTATACCCGATAATGAGCTGTAGTCTTTATTAAAGCTGTACGACATATCACGAATTCTCTATAATAATATTAGATAATATTGATTTACCTTTTAAATATGGGTATTTAAAAAATGGTAACGATAAATCACTTGAAATTAATTCTATATCATTTTCTGGGTAAATCGGATTAAAAACTATAAGATTGATACCTTCAACCTCGTTAACTGTTTTATTGTTTATAACTCTTCTTGTTCGTATATCATCGACACCACCTACATTAAAAATTTGATTACTCAATTCCTTTAAACTTACCAAGCCACCTAAATTCAAAGCTTCGAAGTAATTTACAAATATATTATTAATTCTTTCTTTTATAGCTTCGGTACTAGTATTACTTAAAACATCTCTCTTTATAACTAAAAATGATTCATCAGATATATTCTTTGTAATTGTCTCTGATGGGTCACCGCTTCTCGCTCCTAAACTAAATGAAGTGTAAACTGGGTCAACCGGTACTACATTTATATTGGCTTGCTGCTGTTGCTGAAAAGAATTAACAATAGACGTTTTCTGCGACGTTGATACATAATTTAGATTATCATTTGCATCTACATTGTTAAATTTTGAAACTAAAAATAAATATATGTTATTTGCTTGATTGATAGAATTAAAATTAACTTGGTTAAATAAAACTCTACTGTCGTCGTTAGGCTTATTTAAACCTATATTCAAGAAATAATTTAAATAACTATCAACATAATCGTCGTTATTTACAACACTAAAGGATTTAAGAACTTGAGAGAAATTAGTTACAAGAAAATTAGAATAATCTTTTAAAGTTATAATTCTATTTTGAAGTTGAAAGTTTTTAGAAGCATTATTTCTAATACTTTCAACATCTTCTTTTAAAACTGGTTCAGTTGATTGTAACGTATTTGAAAAGCTTAAAAAAGGTGTTTGATTAACTGTTATAAAATTAAAAGTATTATTGTAAATACTATTACTAATTTGCGAAAATCTCGGTGTAGTGTAAAAATTTATATTATTACCATCTAACACACCAGGAGATATTACCCCTAAGTTACCTGAACTTTGAATATAATAAATAAAAATGCTATCACCTTCATTTAATTTTTTACCGAATACACCATTACCAAATTTAAATTCATACACCCCATTCTCATTTAACCTTTTTTCATAAACTGTAGAATCTGGACCTTCTAAAAATAAACTCGAAGTCTCGGTAAATTCTATTATTTTACCAGTATTAGTATCTTGGATGTATATATCGATCGAATTACTATCAATATTAATTTCAACGTTATTATCACTACTTCTTACTGCAAGTGGTACTGATTCAAAATCTTCCCCTAATGCAAATACCTGAGGATATTCAATATACTGACCTTCTCTTAAAATATTTTCACTAGAAAAATTTTGTAATGCTTGATTACCGACAACTGTTTTATTAAAAGTACTATCGTTAATAAAGGAATAATAAACTCCACCTGCTACAAAATAACTATATCTTTTTATGGTATATGCATCTACTGGTAGTTCGCTGCTAGCAGTCATGTCAAATGTAAGTAAAGATGTTTGATAACCTTTTGGTTTATAATCAATTAACTTAACGATTCTATTCATATTTTCATATATACTAGTATCGGTAAACGTTGTTTCAGCAGACGTTTGATTTAAGTAAAACAATAATAAATGGTAGCTGTAAGCAATGACGTCAATAATGGATGACATATTACTACCTTCAAAAGACTGATCAGTATATACCTCACCCTGGTTAAGTCTTGTTTGAATTAATTCTTTTAGTGATTTAGCATCAAAAGCCGTGTAACCGTCTCTTGATAAACTAAAATCAGTTAAATTTTTTATCGCCATAATTATATTTAATTAATAACTATAAAAACCAGATTTGTTTAAACGACCTTTTAAGTTAAGAGGGTTGTTATTAAACTCCGGAATAGTAATTTCAATATCTAATTCATATTCTTGGTTTTCAATATCTGCAGTTACTTCAATAAATGTAACTTGAATTCTTGGTTCGAAACCTGCAACAGTGTTGTTTATAGTCTCTCCAACAACAGTAGCTCTTGCTTTCGATACCGGTAAAAATAAAAGATCTCCAAAATTCATACCAAATTCAGGATTTAGTATTTTCTGTCCTGGGAATGTTGTAATAAGATTTATTAATGAATTTTTAATTGCTTCGAAATTTACCGACGTATTTAAATCTTTTAAATTTTCTGGACTAGCAGCACTATTACCTTTAACGATACCAACGTTAACGTTTAAATCTATATCTCTATATATGGTATCATCTCTTTGATCCCTTTCAGGTTCTAAAATGTTAAGTTTAATGGGCATAGTTATATATATTTATCAGAAAAAGGAATCTACACCAATACCACTAAATTCTCTACCTGAGAGGGTCATTGCCACCGGCGCTAATTTATTCGTATTAAAATCTAATATTTGAGTAGATATACTATCACTATAAGCTTGACCATCCCACGGCTTTATATTTAATTGTTCTTGTATTCGATCAATTCTGCATACAATACCTCTGGCTGTATTTGTAGGTGTTGGTCCTGCAAATACCAATCCTATAACTTTCCATGTAGTTCCAAATTTAGCAAAAACAGCTGACCCAGAATCTCCTCCAGCGGTTACCGGGAAATGACCATTCTTACTTCTAATAGTTATGCAATCATTAAATATAACACTACTGCCCCCGAATCCACTTACCCTAACATTAGCTGCAACATCTGTAACAATAATATCATCATTAAATGTTTCTTCATCACTAAATGAATTATCTGTATTTTCTCCTACTAACCGCCATGTATTAGTTGTTGTATCAAAACCACAAAAATTATCAATGTCGTAGAAATTACCACCAGTTCTCCAACCAAACGCGGTACCAGAACCAGATAGATAATTTTGCGACATCTTGGTTGAAGTCAAACCAGAAATACCAGCTTGATCTTTTACTTGATCGAAAAGAAAACTTGTTTGTGAAGCATCTTTAGCATCTCTTAAACTCCTTTGAGTCATACCATTAATATTAACAAAGTGTAAATCATTACCTTCGTTAAAATAATGATTTGCAGAATAACCGTGCGAATTAACACATCTCGTAGTATCTGCATTCCATGTATCAGTTTTGCTACCATTTTTGAATACTTGATAAGCAGCCTGATACCATATATTTACCCAATATAAATGATCATTTTCATCTATAGCATATATCCAATAATAATTATTTTTACTAAATATTTTTTTAAATTTCTTCCCACCAAACATGCTCTTACTTAGATTATTAGCAGATAACTCCCACGAATTAGTGACTGTTGTTTTCGGGTAGGCTGGGATCCGATATATATCATTTCCTTCCTGTTTAAGTGGGGTTGAATGAAAGAGATCACCAGAAGTAGAAAGAGCTAGTACGGTACTAGCACCGAAATCTTGAATATCATCCCACTCACCTGGTAACTTAGTACGTAAATTATGCGCCGTACCGTGTGTACCTGTACCTATCGTGCTCTGATAACCATTTGAACCTACTGTAAATATATCAGTTCCGCTTAATACCCATAAAGCTCCAGATGCAATGTGGTTAAAATACCCATTTGTAATTTTTTTAATACCTGATAAGTCTTGCGCTGGTATGGGAGTATCTATCGCCGACTGATCTATACTACTATTTACCATACCAATATTCAATTGAGCTGCTATATTCGTAGTGGTCATACCCGGATTAAAATCTCTAAAAGTACCACCGGTTGTGCTACTTAGGTTTATTCGGCCTCTACCATATCCTTCATCTAAGTTAATAAAACACATAAAATTACCATCTTCTCTTCGGGTGAAGAAAGGCATATTGTTATAACTTTCTGAACCTATAGGTTTCCGCATATACATCTCATCACTAACTTTACAATAATCGCCAGAAAGTTCTCCCATTTCAGTATATTTACCGCCGTACCTATCGGTATATATACTGAAAAAGTATTTGCTACTGTAGTTTGTACTTAACTGAAACGATAATGTCTTATCACTAAAAGTTGTGTCTATTTCAATAGGCAATTGCAATTTTACAAAATCATCTCCTTGAGCTAATCCAATGCGTATCGGTAGCGAACCTATTTCCAAACCAGTCGTGCCCGGTATTAATGCGGGCACTACTAATGAATTTTCATTAGGAAAATTAGCGTAATACATTATTTCATTAGCTGATATACCTAATGTCAAGTTCTCACCAATATCAAAATAATCAAAATTACCAACTGATACTAGACCCTCCCCGGTAAAGTTTGTATTTAAATTATTTGGTATATATTTCCGGTAAGGGGCATTAGAAGTTGGTGATGTTTGATGACTCGTATCTCTAATTAAACCACCTACGTAGTGATCCTTATTAGTTGTTCGAACAACTAAACGACTATTAAGTACATCTATAGATTCATCTCTTTGTTTACCATTACCGAAACGTTGTAACTCAGCATATGCTATGTTAGATATTCCATTAATGTCAGTAAGATTCTCATAACCGTAAATCGGTCTGATTGACGTTTGAGCTACACTATTACCTGGGTAACCTATAGGTCCTAGTGTACGGCCACTTCTAAATACTGGAGCTTTAAAGTTACTTGAATTAACATCTAGTAGCGAATCTATTTCAGCTGTTGATGCAAACTCATATGGTCCATTTTGATTAAAATTTAATACCTTATCTTCAATACTAACACCTTCAATCGTAGATATAGCAGCATCAACAAAATTATTACCTACCATTGTTAATGGCACTACTCTTTTAAATTTACCAACTATATCTGTACTACGATCACCACCGTCAGTATAACTGGGTTGCATTGTACTAAGAGGCAAAGGGTTGCCCATTGACCCATATAATGTGGCATTTGTACCAGCAAACTGAGATGCAGCATATACATGGTTATTTGATAAAAGTACAGTTGATCCATCTGATTTATCAGATACAATTAAACCTAAAGTTGCAGCCGAACCTTTATGGTAAATAGAACTAGTACCTCCTTTTAAAGGTCTAAGCTTACTACGATGTTGATCTACTGTAGCTGATTCTAAATCATTCCAATAATTAACTGCAGCTGGTTTTAAATTTTTAGTTGTAGATGAGTTAAGTTTAATTGTTTTTGAATTTTCTGACGATAGATCGTATAACGAACCCATATCCATTTCTGGACTATCAATTTCTGTTTTATTAACCTCAATATCATCATCTAATATAGATAACGAGTTAAAACTAGCCGACTCATGCACATCTGTAATTAAGTCTATACCTGAATGGGTAAATTGACGTGGTATGATCGATTCTTTTGAAAGTTCAGATATATCTTTTTTTGAATTAACATGAAAAACAACAGCTATTTCATCTGTTAATTTACCGCTTTTTTCTTTTAATCCAATAGATACACCGATAGCATTATGCTTATCAAGGAGTAAATGTGATATTTCATTTATACGGGTTTTTATTTCTTTTATATTCATATTATGTAATTGTTATTGTACTGTACTTGGTTGTATCATTAATATCTACGATGTAGTAGGTACCAGTATATATTGGGGTCCACCATATAACTTTTTCAGATACACCGTTAACGGTATCGTTATTATAAATTTCTTCACAAGGTTCAACATTATCTACAGAGGTTTTTCTTATAGCCACATTATTACCTGTTGAAGTTATATCTAAATCGTAATTATGTCCGAGTAATAAACTCAATGTATTTGGACTAAATGCAGTACCATTATAAGTAATAGTTCTTTGTATCGACGACGCTGTAAACTTTAAAACATTATACTCCCCGATATAATCTCCATCCCCATCTATAAACTCAGTAGTTCGTCCTAGATTATTTTCATCTATTGCTTTTTGTATTAATACTGCTGCATCAGCTAATGCTAAGTCTGTAATACTACCTACTGTAGATTTTACTTCATGAGTACCGGATTGATCATAACCAACCATATAATCATTACGCGTTATATTTAATTTCGAAGCAAAATGTGTAAAATTTTTATCGGCCATATACAATATTTATAGTAAAAGTAATAATTATATTAATTTTAAACTTGCCCTATTCTACTACTATCTGTGATTAAATGCATATGATCACCGTTGATAAAATTAATATTAAAAGGTGACCCACCGCTTGGAACATCTCCATCTTGAGAACTATCAATAACAGTAATTGGTAGATTACCTACTACAGGACCAGATGTTGAACCTGTTCTAATATATAACGTATAAGATTGATCCCCATCTGTCAATGAATCGCGAATCGCAGTAAGATCGAAAGTGCCTCTTGTTGAACCATTATTATAAATTAGAATTTCCGATGAACCATTAATCGCTGTAAAGTCATTTGTTGTACCGTTAATAGACCAGTATAAAGTACCTATAAAATTAGTGGTAGTAATAGTGTAAGTATTGTTAGTACCATCTTCGTAAATAGTATCTGGCCCTGTTAATGTATACGTCGTTAAACCTATACCTGCTATTGTCTCTGGATCGACAAGCGGTTCGCTATAATCTGCTATATAATTATAAATAGTATTATTTTTATCAATTAAATTTAAAACAAACATATCTTCTTTTGTTTTTTGACCGTTAATAGCTTTTAAATTTAATTCACTAAAATCGTCATTTAATTTATAAAAATCTAAATTGATAGTAACTGTTTTACTATTTTCGTAATAAAATTTAATAGAGCCTGAACCAGATAATGCACTATTGAAAGGGTAATACTTATGAGAAAAATTATCTAATTTTAATGTATTATCTTGTTGGTATTTTGAATAAAAATTATCTATCGTATTGTCACCATAATCGACGTCTGCCTTATAAAGACTAATACCACCGGAAGATTGGATAACATTTTTAAGATCGAAATTAATATTATTTGTACCAGAATATGCAAAAGTTACTTTTCTATCAAAACTATCAACTGGGAATGATAATGAAGGTAAAATTAAATCACTTCCACCAGATAAAAAGTTAACCGTACCAGGTAATTCAGCTTGTTCGATAACATCATTCCTTGCACTTAAAATAGATGAATTATTAAAGTTAGTAAATATGTCATTGTTTACCGTGATAACTTTATTATTAATGATTTTATAATTAAAATAGTGTATTGCTATTGAATTATTTTGCCTTAGAAACGTAGTAGTTAATATAAACGTGTTATCATAGCTATTATAGTTTAGTTCACTATTAACAATTTTAGTTAACGATACACTAATATCTGAAGTCGAATCATAACTACCATAGTTAAAATTAAATGTATTAAGAAAATAGCTTGAAGATTCTGTATTTCTAGTACTTACTTCATCTATAATTTTCTTATTAGTATCATATTTATAAAGTTCGTAATAAAATGTATTATTACTAGATAAATTCACACCTGATAAACTTAAATTAAATTTATATATAGAATTATTTTCATAACAATCTTTAGTTATGAAAGATAAATCTGGATTAATTATATCTCTTTTAATTATCAACGGAGAATTAACCTGTTCAATAAATTCACCATCATATTTAAATGTATCAATTATTGAAAATGTACTTAAATCAAGACTAAATGTATCTTCATAAACGTTAATATCTAATACATCTGAATTTACAATTTGATTATATAAAGTATTATTAGATTTAAATTTATTGTAAATAGATTTAAAACTGGAACCTGTTAAAGGTATTAATTTTTTCGTAACAACATCTTTAAAATATATTTTCTTAAAACTATTTATTTTATCACTAAAACCAGATAATTGTTCAATATTACTACCATATCTATTTTCAGATATATCAATTGTATTACCTGATTCAAAAGCAGCGTCTTGTATAACTGTTATGTCGGATGAATTTTTAATTACACCTTTATTAGGTATCATTTGAATATATTCATTACCATATATATCTGACTCTATTTTATCCACCGAACCATAATTTGTAAGATCAGTTATCGAATCATCAAAAGTACCGTCATTAGTTATGTTAATTCTTCTATTTTCAATTGATTGATAAGAGTGAAAATAATGATTTCTTTCATCAGCTTTTACACTAGACCGTGAAGAAGAAGATGAAATATTTTTATAACTACTTTTATCAAAATAAAAGTTAAAAGGATTATCTCTTTTTGTATTACTTAAATTAACAATATCACCATATTGGTTAGGGTCTGGAAATATATAACAGAAATTATCTTTTAATTCCGGTTTAATTTTCCTAATATACTCACCATCTACTCTTAAAATAGAAAATTTAGTCGGGTTAAAAAATAAACCAATATCTCTTTCAAAACCGGATGGATATGCTTCTTTGGCTAATGTTGAAGCAAAGTTGATATTAAAGAAATTTTTAGCTTTATTTTTAGCTTCAAACAATCTACCTGAAACAAAATCTGTTTCAGTTGTACTTAGATAATAATAATCAGTACCTACTAAATGCTCAGCTAGTTCAGCTTCATATAAAACTCTATATGTATCTGTACTTTTAGTAATTTTATAATCGATAAAATCATCTCTTTGTAAAAAATTAGTATTTACTTCATTAAATTCAACAACAAGTTTATAGGGGTTTAGTTCAGTAAGGGTAATCTTATTATCATTTAAAACTTGTATTAAGGCTTGGTCGATATCTAAGAAAGCATTTTTATTTATATCATTAGTAATATAAGTTTCATTTGAATTTACTGATGCAGGATTAACATCAAAATAATCATTAAAAGTATCATAACCTAATTCAACATCAATTCTTAAAGAAGAAAGAGAAACTATTTCACCAGTGTAATCTGGACTAATAAAAAAGTTATTAATATTATTTCTAATTTGATCTTTTACACTTAAATTACTCCCCTTACCTTGTTTCTCTCTTAATTCTCTTTGAAATGTATTTCTCTTTTCCCTATAATAGTTTAATATTTCTACAATTTTATCTCTATAGAATGGTATAATTTTAGTAAGAGAATCATCATCATCTAAATCTATGGTATTAAAAAATCTTCTCTGCTCTTGAGTAGAATATTTTAATGTTAAATCATTAAAAAAGTTTTTATAAATTGCTTTAATATTAAGATTATTGTCCTTATTGTTTACAAAATCAGTAGTTTTCCATTTTTCTAAATATTTTTTATATTGATTAAAATTTTCTAGATCATTATTATCAATAACTCTTACATAGTTAAGGTATTCAATAAAGTTGAAAGGTTTATCAACATCAAATTTATCATCGGATAACTTATTAGTTATACTATTGTTGATTACATATTCTGTAAATTTAATCATCTTCTTTAATATTTAATACACGTTTATAACCATCCAAAGATAGGGTTATTACGGGGTAATTAGACTCGCAGCTACATCAGTTACCCCGATAGCATTATTACCGGTTTCGACCGGGGTACCTGTTTTCAATGTATTAAACTGCGGGGTAGCAACAACTCTATTTTTACTATTAATACCTTGATTTTTAGCTGAATTACGAACACTTTCATTACCATCGGTTAATGTTAAAGGTATGTTTGAAAAGGTATGAGTATGCGGATATGTAGCAATTGTATCTGTGCATGAAATCCCAGTCATTGAACCACCGTAGACAGGCACTGTGTTATTACCAGATGGATCTGTCCAAGAATAGTTTACGTAACCAATAATAGCATTCTGCACTGTTTGACCTAAAGCTTGTGTGGTATTAGTAACCTGCGTTTCTGACGGTGCTGTAACATGTTGTAAATAGGTTTCACCTTCAACCGATAAACCTCCACCGATAACGACATTATTATTAACCCCTAAACTACTATCGATTAAAACTTGTCTTTGTCTTTTATTACGTAATCTTAAAATATCTGCACTAATATTAACTACTTTACCGTCAATATTTATTTCATTTTCTGAACCAATATTAACTTGTTGACCTGCTACGTTAGTAATGCTACCAGATATATTAGTCGGTCCGTATGATTTTAAATTAATACCACCAGCACCAACCATAACATTATATCTATTATTAACATTTAAGTTATAAGTACCACCGGGAAGATCTTGAACATCTACATATTCAAGTAATGGTCCAGAATCGCTATTAACGTAAGTAGCATTACTACCTACAAGAACCTCGTTATTAACTAATTTACCTATTGGGTCAAATCTTACACTACCGTAATCGTTCATAACGGTACCAATATTCTCTAATTTATTTTTACTTATTTCAATTATTTCACTACCACCAAGACCGAAATCTCTTTCCTTAATCATTAAGTCAGCTTGAATTTTTAAAATGTCATCACTTAAAGTTTTATCTTGTGGTTTCCAACTACCGTCTTGAGTTGAAGGGCTCTTACCGTCACCGTTAACAAACGATTGACCTGATTCTGATGGCCAAGATTTTACAGTAGTACCTATTTTAAGTTGTGCAGGTTCTTTTGGTTTGCTGGTACCGGCTTGAAGAATAGATAAATTTTTATCAAATATTGGTGTACCACCACCGCCTGCTGCTGAGTTAAATGATGAAATATTTAAACCAGGAAAAAGAGTAGTATCAAATGTATTTATATTATTAAGAGCTGCATATTTGAGAGTATTAATTACCGGGAAAGCTGAAAATGAACCTATTCTTTTTTGCTGAATACTATTAAGTTTTAATATAATATCTCCGTTAGATTTAATATTATTATCCTCAGCGCGTTTAATATCAAACAATTGTTTTTTATCTTGGATAACTCCAAATGCCTGCTTCCATTCATCGAAGAATGCTTCATTTAAGTTACCAATTTTTTTATATTTGTCTCTTAAAATTATTTCATCATAATTCTTACCAGTAAATTCATTTTTAAAACCTTTAACGGTACTAAATTCATCATTAATAACTAACTTTTGATTATTTTTAGTGGCAAGTTCTGAATTAGTATTATTGTTAAATTCTTTAAATGAACCAGAATAATGGGTTAGTTTAATTTTTTCATTATGATCAGTATTATTGATTTCGAAAGTACCACCTTTTTGATTTAGTACATATTTATTTCTATATGTTTTTACATTATAATCTTCTTCAGTAGAGCTGCTATCGTAATTTTCAAACTTACCTGGGTAATCTACTTCATTATCATATATACCTTGCCAATCATCCTTACCAAATGATGTACCCATAATAACAGGAAACTGAGTGTTACCATCTCTAAAAAATACATAAACGTGAGCACCTACACTAGGTATTCCAAACGACCCTTTTGCTTTATTAGAATACGTATTAGGCTTATAATTAAAAGAATACGGATTTACATTATTAATATTATTACTACTATCATTAAAGGCATCGCTCAATCTAAACATACTTTGATCATATATTTCACCACTAGAAGTTGAATTATCTGCACTTAAATTAGTAAAAGAATTGGTATCAGAAGCGGTAGCTTTATTAGTATAATTATTATATCTCTTAGAAGTATTTTCACTTGTTAGTGGACAGCTAACTTCAGCCCAAGGTAATACTGTTTTTAATTTAGCCATAATAGGTTCTAAATTACCATCTATTGATTTGAAGAATTTATCTTTATTATCACCGACCCAATTTTCGTATATAGTGGGTGATAAATGAGGTACAAATACCTTAACCCTACCTCTTTTTTGAGGGTCATTATTTTGGACTACTATACCCAAATACATACTATTAAATTCTTTTTCCATATATGTTTATATTTAAATTAATTATTGCATATTACAATGTTATATTATCAGCAACTCGAAATTTAGTCGGATCTAGACTGTTTAGATATGCAAGTGTTTCATTTTCCTTGCCATATCTTTTTAAATTAATTTTTCTTGCCATAGGATTTTTTTCTTGTTCAACAGCTTCAATTTGAGTTTGTTGTTGGGTTATTGTCGTTGTATTTAATTTAACGTCATCAATAACTTTATCACTATCAAATGAAAACCCAAAACTAGTCTCCTCGGTATTCGCAAAACTCTCAATACCGGTTTTTGATAACCCGGTTACCTGGTCATTAAAAATTGTAGATTCCGGTATACTGTTAAATGTTAAATTGAAAATTTTATCTTTTTGTCTTTTTGTCAAACCATTAACGAAATCTAATTGCGCTCCTGGGTTAAAAGAAAAATCTCTAATTTGTTTATTAGATAAATTTGTCAACATAGATAAAGAACCTAATGAACTTTTACCAGCTATTGTACCTGCTTCAATTTCACTACTAATATTAGTTAATTGACTATTAACTGCACCTGTTAATTTTGTTGTTAAATTTAAATCATCAAAACTTAAGTTTTTATATACCTTAGATAGATTTTTTGCAAAAGCATTTATATTTTGACCAATATTACCATCGATTGCCCCCCAAAGTGCGTTTAAATTCATACTACCTAATTTTGGAAAAGGTATATTTTTAAGTAGTTTAGAAAAATTTAAACCACCTGTAACATTAGATAAACTAAGATTTAAACTAGTCCCAATCATACCAGTTAAATCAAAACCTACTGCACCGTTAATAGTTGAAATTAGGCTAGTTTTAACCATATTGCTCAAGTTTTTAATCTGCGAAGCAGCTAAAGTTTTTAATTGTTTCGTGAGGTTACCCATAATACCCCCAAAATCTACGTTTAGTCCAAATGCCATATAATTATTTACTTGATATACCTATTTCTGTCTATATAATTAATGTATGT
>TARA_R110002050_G_scaffold350_4_pt1 | contig 31435 bp, 32 predicted proteins | sample TARA_R110002050 | Tara Oceans TARA_R110002050 (sample SAMEA4396988) | marine metagenome | biome: Polar Biome; feature: [DCM] deep chlorophyll maximum layer (ENVO:01000326); material: water (ENVO:00002006), including particulate matter (ENVO:01000060) such as... | depth 25 m
TAAGGTAAAGGAAAAAGCATTGGGACAGGATGTATTGACCTCCCTTCAGCCAGGCCAGTTGATGGTAAAATTGGTGAAGGACGAGCTTACTGAGCTTATGGGCGGAGACGCTGAGGGCATCAATTTATCCGGTACGCCCTCCGTAATCCTAATGTCCGGTCTACAGGGTTCCGGTAAAACTACCTTTTCAGGAAAATTGGCCAATTATCTTAAAACCAAAAAGACAAAAAAACCTTTGTTGGTGGCCTGTGATGTTTATAGGCCTGCTGCGATAGACCAACTTCATGTAGTAGGGGAGCAGATTGGTGTTGAGGTTTTTTCGGACCGGGGAAATAATGACCCCGTTGCCATCTCAAAAGCAGGTATTGCCCATGCAAAGGCCAATGGTTTTAATGTAGTTATTATTGATACGGCAGGTCGTTTGGCAGTGGATGAGCAAATGATGAATGAAATTGCCGATATCCATAAAGCCATACAGCCTCAGGAAACCCTGTTCGTGGTAGATTCCATGACAGGACAGGATGCTGTTAATACTGCCAAATCCTTTAACGACGTTCTTAATTTTGACGGGGTCATATTAACAAAATTGGATGGGGACACCCGTGGTGGTGCCGCTATTTCCATTAAATCTGTCGTAAACAAGCCCATTAAGTTTATAGGTACGGGGGAAAAAATGGATGCCATAGATGTCTTTTACCCTTCCCGTATGGCCGAACGAATCCTTGGTATGGGGGATGTGGTGTCTTTGGTGGAAAGGGCCCAAGAGCAGTTTGATGAGGAGGAGGCCAGGAAAATCCAGAAGAAGATAGCCAAGAATAAATTTGGTTTTGATGACTTTTTAAGCCAGATCCAGCAAATAAAAAAGATGGGTAGCCTTAAAGACCTTATGGGGATGATTCCTGGAGCAGGAAAAGCTTTAAAAGGTTTGGATATAGATGATGATGCCTTTAAACATATAGAGGCCATTATACATTCCATGACCCCGGATGAACGATCTACCCCGGCTAAATTGAACGCCAGTCGAAAAAAGAGGATAGCCAAAGGTAGTGGTACCAGTATTCAGGAAATAAATCAATTGCTGAAGCAATTTGATCAAATGAGCAAGATGATGAAGATGATGCAGGGCGGCGGCGGCAAAAAGATGATGCAGATGATGGGGGCCATGAAGGGGATGAAGTAGGGTTGTTCGAAATTGAAAGTCAAAGGTTCCAGGTTCGAGGTTTCAGATTGCAGGAGCAAAGTATAAAATAGATGTCCTAATGGCAAAGGTTGAAAGGTTTGAAGATTTGGTAATATGGCAGTTGGCTCGGGAGATATGTAATAAAGTACATCAAATTTTTGAAACCACTTCTTTAGGCAGCAATTATGCTCTTAGGAATCAGATGGACAAAGGTTCTGGATCAATTATGGATAATATTTCAGAAGGGTTCGAGCGCAATGGCAATCGCGAATTTATTCAATTTTTAAGTATAGCAAAAGCTTCATGTGGTGAACTACGTTCCCAACTTTATAGAGTATTGGATAGAAATCATATAAACAGATCCTCTTTCGAGGTTCTTTACGAATTGGTTCTTTTGGAAAGTAAAAAAAAATCAGCTCCTTTATTAGTTACTTGTTCCGATCAGAGTACAAGGGGTCAAAATTCAACAAACAACAACCTTGAACATTAAACTTTAAATGAATGGAAATTTTAGACGGTAAAAAAGTATCGAATCAAATAAAGGAGGAAATAGCCGCTGAGGTAGCTAAAATGAGGGAGCGTGGTGAAAAGGTGCCACATTTGGCAGCGGTTATCGTGGGGAACGACGGTGCCAGTCTTACCTATGTTGGTAGCAAGGTAAGGTCCTGTGAGAAAGTAGGATTCGAATCTACCTTGGTACAGTTGCCAAGCACCACCTCGGAACAGGAGTTGTTGAACAAAATAGAAGAACTCAACAAGAATGAGGATATAGACGGATTTATTGTTCAATTGCCTTTGCCAGAGCAGATCAATACACAACGTGTCTTGTTGGCGGTGGATCCGGATAAGGATGTGGACGGATTCCATCCGACCAACTTTGGAAAAATGGCCCTGGATATGAGCACTTTTATTCCTGCCACGCCTTTTGGGATATTGGAACTCTTGGAAAGATATAAGGTGGAGACAAAGGGAAAGCATACCGTAGTTATTGGTCGGAGCCATATTGTAGGTAGACCAATGAGTATTCTTATGGGAAGAAAAGGTTGGCCTGGAAATTCCACCGTAACCCTTACGCATAGCCATACCAAAAATATTACCCAGATTATATCACAGGCCGATATAGTTATCTCCGCATTGGGAGTGCCCAACTTTTTAAAAGCCGAAATGGTGAAGGATGATGCCGTAATCATTGATGTTGGCATCACCAGAGTTCCGGACGACACCAAAGAGAGAGGTTATTATATAACGGGGGATGTGGATTTTGAAAATGTGAGCAAGAAGGCTTCTTATATTACTCCAGTTCCTGGAGGTGTGGGACCAATGACGATCGCCATGTTGTTAAAAAATACCTTGTTGGCACGGGAAAGGCATAGAAGCCAAAAATAATTCCAGAAGACCGCATTCATTTTAACTGCGGTTTTTTTGTTTATACCCATATGTTCGTGATGGGATTGATAATGGGAGTTTTTTGAATTTGTGAAGAGCTTACCTAATAGTCTGGCCTTGGGCAGGACAAGCACTAGTATTTATTTTGTTTGGTTAAAAAACGTATATTACCATTATCATAACAACAGCATGCAAGAAACCGATAACCTTAGTCTGGAACCTTTTTTTAATCTTTCCATGGATTTATTATGTATAGCTGGTTATGACGGCTATTTTAAAAAAGTAAATCCAGCTTTGGTGCAACTCTTGGGCTATACCGAAGAGGAGTTGTTTTCCAGGAAAATACAGGAGTTCATCCATGAGGAAGATAGGGACCTGACGGGTAGATATAGGGAGAATTTGATAAAGAATGTGCCCTTGGTCAATTACGAAAATAGATACGTCTCTAAAACAGGGGAGATAATTTGGTTGCATTGGACTTCCATACCCTTGGAGAATGAAAAATTGGTATATGCCATTGCCAAAAATATAACCCATAAAAAGAAACTGGAAAAAGAGCGTATTGAGCATCTGATCAACTTGGTGGATAAAAACCATGAGTTGAAACAACTCAATTATACCACATCCCATGATTTAAGGTCTCCAGTAAACAATTTATTATCCATATTTGGGTTTTTGGATATGAGCAAAATTGAAGATAAGGAAATTTTGGAAACCTTGGATTATATGAAGATGGCCACCGAGGGGCTCAATAATTCCCTGAACAATTATGTGGATCTTATAAGTAAGAGGGAAACATCGAACATAGACCTGGAGGTAGTAGATTTTGAATTAATACTTAAACAGGTTAAGTCATCCATCAGTTCCCTATTGGGGAATGCCAATGTAACCTTTAATGTAGATTTTTCCAATTTAAGGGGCGTAAGACATAATCCAAGTTATATGGAAAGTATTTTCCTAAACCTGTTGACCAATTCCATTAAGTATGCCAGGCCCGATGTTCCGCCGGTAATTTCTATTACATCACAGGTTGTAGAAGGTAAGAATCAGCTTATTTATACAGACAACGGCCTTGGTTTTGACATGGAAAAGTTTGGCAGTAAAATATTTGGCCTCAATCAAAAATTCCATAATAATGGAGGTGGAGATGGGGATAGTAAAGGGGTTGGACTTTATCTGGTGTATAATCATATCAACAGTCTCGGAGGTACTATTGCAGTAGAAAGTGAAGTTAATAATGGGGTTACCTTTACCATTACCTTCAAATGAGAAAGTGGCCGATTTAAAAAGAATTTCAAGGGAGTAAAACAATAATAAAAAGGTCGGTTTGGAGAATATCTCGCTACAAACCGACCTTTTTTATGCCCTATTCCGCTGGTTCAAAAACTTCAAGACTGGTTTGGGTACTATCGGAAGGGGTTAGGACATCAATTTTTTCCTCATCTTCGTCATTGGTACAACTGAAGATGGTTAGGGTGCAAAATAAGAATGTTGCTAAGTAGATTGCTTTTTTCATGAGTTCAGATTTTAGTAGGTGTTTCCAAATTCAATTTAATGACATAACGTTAAATCTTCTTTTTTGTTTTACAAGCATTTACGTTTTTAGACAACACCAAAAAGAGATACAGTCCATTAGGACTTAAAAATTTAGAAATCGATTCACTTTATAATTGTTTTTAATTTATTTTGATTATTTTTTGGCTCACAAAATTGGCGAAATTGGATGAAAAAAATTCTTAGGTATACCTTGGCCGTTGTACTACTGCTTTATTTCTTGGCAACGTTTCTGGTGTCTCCAATTTTGGATAAACAGATGAACCTTGTTGAATATAACGATCCCAGACAACTGGGGCCCGAAGCAAAAGAACTGTATAATTCTTTGGGGTTCATTGCAGACCTGCATTGTGATGCCTTGCTTTGGGATCGTGACTTGACCAAAAAAATGGATTATGCCCATTTGGATTTTCCACGTATGCAACAGGCCAATATGAGCTTGCAGGCTTTTACCATTGTTACCAAATCGCCCAAAGGGCAAAATTTTAAGCAGAACAGTGCGGATGCCTTCGATAAAATTACGTTGTTGAATTTCGTTCAGGGCCAACTGCCCGATAAGTGGTTTAGTCTGTACAAGCGGGCCGTGCACCAGGCAAGGGCTTTGCAGGAATACCAAGAGAAGTATGACGGTAAATTCTTATTGGTTGAATCGCGCCAAGATCTAACAAAATTGATAGCATCTAAGCAAACGGACCCAGAGGTCATTGGAGGCCTTTTGGGAATTGAAGGGGCACATTGTCTGGAGGGGAATTTGGATAATGTACAGAACCTTTACGACGAAGGAGTTAGAATGATGGCTCCCACGCATTTTTTCGACAATGAATTAGGTGGATCCGCACATGGTCTTTCCGGGGCTGGACTTACCAATTTTGGTAAGGAGGTAATCAAGGAGATGAACCGTTTGGGTATCATAATCGATTTGGCTCACGTATCCCCCAAAATGATAGATGAAATTCTTGACCAAACTACCCGTCCGGTTGTGGTATCCCATACCGGTGTTAAAGGTACCAAGGATAGCCCCAGAAATATATCCGACCAACATATAAATAGAATTGCAGCCTCCGGGGGGCTAATAGGTATTGGGTTTTTTAGAGGTGCCATAAAAGGGGAGATTAAGCACATTGTGGAGGCTATGAAGTATGTCCGTGATCTGGTGGGTATAGAACATGTGGCCCTAGGGTCCGATTTTGATGGGGCGGCCACAACCCCTATAGATGTAACCGGTCTGCCATTTATTGTACAGGAATTAATGAATCAAGGATTTTCGGAATTGGAGATCAGAGCCGTTATGGGCGAGAATGTTAAACGGTTTTTAATGGAACAATTGCCTTAACTTGGGAATAGTTTTGTATAATTCCCTATTATGGGATGCAATTTTGCCCACTTCAACTTTATCTTTTGAATCTTTTATATATCTTCGATAATTGGGAAAATTATAAACAATATGCACTTTTGCACGACCCGTATTGGGAAAGTGCTGAAAATAAATTAAGAAATGATAATAGAGCCTAGAACACGCGGATTTATTTGCCTTACCTCCCATCCAAAAGGATGTGAACAAAATGTTATTGACCAAATTGAATATATAAAGTCCAAGGGAGCCATTGATGGGGCAAAAAAAGTATTGGTGATAGGAGCTTCCACAGGATTTGGCCTGGCCTCCAGAATTACCAGCGCCTTTGGTGCAGGAGCTTCCACTATAGGGGTGTTTTTTGAAAAACCACCTTCAGAGGGCAGACCGGCCTCCCCAGGTTGGTACAATAGTGCGGCCTTTGAAAAAGAAGCGCATAAGGCGGGATTATACGCCAAAAGTATAAATGGGGATGCCTTTTCCAATGAAATTAAAAAACAGACCTTAGCTCTTATCAAAGCCGATTTGGGACAAATAGATATGGTGATTTACAGTTTGGCTTCCCCGGTAAGGACGCATCCGGATACTGGAGTAAAATATAAATCGGTCTTAAAACCAATAGGGGCTAAATTTCAAAACAAAACGGTGGACTTTCATACCGGGGTAGTATCCGAAGTGTCCATAGAACCTGCCCAAGGGGATGATATAGCGAATACTGTGGCGGTCATGGGAGGTGAAGACTGGAAAATGTGGATAGATGATTTGAAAGGTGAAGGTCTGCTTTCTGAAGGATTTACCACTATAGCCTACTCTTATATTGGTCCGTCACTTACAGAAGCGGTTTATAGAAAAGGAACCATTGGCCGTGCCAAGGATCATTTGGAAGCCACTGCTTTTACCATTACGGACAGTTTAAAGCCATTAAATGGTAAGGCTTATGTTTCGGTAAATAAGGCCTTGGTGACCCAGGCAAGTTCTGCCATACCGGTAATTCCTTTATATATATCCCTACTGTACAAGGTAATGAAGGAGGAGGGCATACACGAAGGATGTATAGAACAAATTCAGCGCTTGTTCCAGGATAGATTGTATGCTGGCCAGGTACCTACCGATGATAAAGGAAGAATACGAATAGATGATTTGGAAATGCGCGCTGATGTGCAGGCCAAGGTAGCCGAACTTTGGAAGAAGGCCACTACCGAAACTTTACCCAATATTGGTGATCTTAAAGGGTATGAAAAGGATTTCTTCAATTTGTTCGGTTTTATGGTAGAGGGCGTGGATTATGATGAGGATGTGAACGAAATAGTGGATATTCCAGGGCTTCAATAATTAATTGCTAATGTATACCGTACTTGGTAGAAACCTGATAAATATGCGAAATAATCTATTATTGTTATTTGCGCTAGTTTGGCTTACCGCCTCAAACGCGCAGACCGGAAAGGTATTTGATGCTCTTACAATGAAGAGTATAATTCTAAAGAGCGAAAGGAAATTTGCTGTATACCTGCCGCCTGATTATGAAACATCCAATAGAAGTTATCCGGTATTATACCTATTACATGGAGCTGGGGACGATCAAACAGGCTGGGTGCAATTTGGAGAGGTGTTGCGCATTACGGATAACGCTATTCAAGAAGGTAAGGCTACTCCAATGATTATTGTGATGCCAGACGCCAATACGGGAACTAGAGGCTATTTCAATTCCATAAAAGGGGACTGGAGGTATGAGGATTTCTTTTTTGAGGAATTAATGCCCTATGTAGAGAAGAAATATCGCATTAAAGGGGAAAAGCGCTTTAGGGCCATAGCCGGCCTTTCTATGGGTGGTGGTGGATCGTTCATGTACGCCTTGCGCCACCCGGAGTTATTTTCTTCAGCCTGTCCTTTAAGTGCCTATATAGGAGCCCTAAGTTTGGATGATTTTAAACAAAGGCTAAAAAATAACAATGAGAAGTACGAAGATGGTCTTGTAAGTGCCTATTATGAAAAACACAATGCCCTGTCGCTTATACAGGCTTCATCCCTAGAGGATCTAAAGTCGGTTAGATGGTACATAGACTGTGGGGACGATGATTTTCTATATGAAGGCAATAGTCTGGTGCATATTGCTATGAAAAAGAAGGAGGTGCCACATGAATACAGGGTGAGGGAAGGGCGTCATAGTTGGACCTATTGGCGGGAATCCCTACCCGTGGTTTTGGAATTTGTTTCCGATGCCTTCCATCAATATTGATATCTAAACAACATGGGTCGGTTTGATTTTTAAATCGAATTCGAACTAACCCATGTCCGGGATCTTTCGGAGTAAGAGTGTAAAGAACAAGTATGATCAAAAGAAAATTTGGCAGAACCCAATGGGATGTTAGTGAAATAGGATATGGAATGTGGGGTATGGGCGGATGGACCGAATCCGATGACCTGCTGTCTGCCAAGTCGTTGGATCTGGCCGTGGAAAACGGAGTTAATTTTTTCGATACCGCTTGGGCCTATGGCCATGGGCACAGTGAAAAATTATTGGGAGAGTTGTTGCAAAGGTTTCCCAACAAGAAACTATATACCGCAAGTAAGATTCCGGCGAAAAATTTCAAATGGCCGGCAAAACCGGAATATAGTTTAGAGGAATCCTATCCTACCTCCCATATAATGGATTATACCGAAAAAACCCTTAAAAATTTACGGTCGGAGCAATTGGATTTAATGCAATTCCATACCTGGGACGACAGTTGGTCCGATCGTGAGGAATGGCAAAGAGCAGTGGAAGATTTAAAAAAGTCCGGGAAGGTAGCTGCCATGGGGATCAGTGTAAACCGTTGGGAGCCCGAAAATGGTATAAAAGCCCTTAAGACCGGTGTTTTTGATGCGGTGCAGGTTATTTACAATATTTTCGACCAAGCTCCGGAAGACGAGCTTTTTCCCTTATGTGAAGCATTGGATATAGCTGTTATTGCAAGGGTTCCTTTTGATGAAGGCACCTTGACCGGGAATATTACCAAAGAGACCAAGTTTCTGGAAGGGGATTGGAGGGGAACGTATTTTGTTCCCGAGAATTTAATTGCGAGTGCGGACAGGGCAGACCTATTGAGACCGGTTGTTCCGGAGGGGATGACCATGGCTGAAATGGCGTTGCGTTTTATTACCATGAACAAATCGGTGAGCACCATTATCCCTGGAATGCGCAAGGAAAGGAACGTTTTAATGAATACGGCCGTAAGTGATGGCAAGGGATTGCCCATTGGATTATTTGAAGAATTGAAAAGCCATAGATGGGATAGAAAACCAACCGAATGGTCGCAATAAGAAAAGAATAAATTTATGACATCGAGAAAAGAATTTTTAATGCAGTCAGGAATGTTGGCAGCGGGAATGGTTTTATTGCCATCCTTTACCTTACCCTATAAGAATCCTAAAAAAAAATTAGGGGTACAATTGTATACCTTTCGCAAGGAGATGTTGGAAGATGCCGTTGGTACCTTAAAGCGTATTGCGGCCTTGGGTATTAAACAGATTGAATCGGCAAGGAGTACCAAGGGGCTGTATTACGGTCTGAAGCCGAAAGAAATGAAAGACGTTTGTGAAGACCTTGGAATGACCCTTAGGAGCGGCCACGTAGCCTTGGATGAACAATGGAAGACGACTATGGATCAGGCGGCCGAGGCCGGTCAGGAATATTTAATTTGTTCCTCCATGCCTACCGAAGGACAGACGGCGGATAACTACAAGGCTGTAGCCGAGGCCTTTAATAAGGCAGGGGAGGAATGCGGTAGTAGAAATATCAAATTCGGATACCACAATCATGAATATGAATTCGAATCCGAAAACGGGGAAGTGTTTTACGATATTTTATTAAACAATACGGATCCGGGTCTGGTACATATGGAACTTGATCTGGGATGGGTAGTGGTTGCCGGGAAGAATCCTTTGGATTATTTCAGAAAATATGAAGGAAGGTTTCCTTTATGGCATTTGAAGGATATGGATATGGTGAAAAAGGAAAGTACCGAGTTTGGAAAGGGAGGCTTGGATATTGCCCAAGTGCTTAAATATAAAAAGGAATCCGGACTTAAATATATTTTCATAGAACAAGAAGAGTATGCCAGTACCCCTTTTGAGAGTATGGAGCACAATATGAAATTTATGAAAAATATGTAGGTTTTTAGGTTGCTCTATCTTGAATAAATAAAGGAATAAAATGTAATGGACTAAGGGAAGCTCATTTGGCGAATAATTGTCCCATATCCTTAAAGGCTTTGAATTCCAAGGCATTTCCTGCAGGGTCCAAAAAAAACATGGTGGCCTGTTCGCCTACCTCGCCCTTAAAGCGGATATAGGGCTCAATAACAAAGTTTATACCCTTGGCAATAAGTTCTTCCGAAAAGGAAAAAAAAGTATCCCAAGGTAAGACTACTCCGTAATGTGGTACAGGGACATCCTTGCCATCTACAGGGTTAAGGTGCAAATCTTCTCCCTTGGCCTTAGGCTTGTAATGGATTACCAATTGGTGGCCGAACAGGTTGAAGTCTACCCAATGGTCACTGCTTCTTCCTTCTTCACAGTTTAATATTTCCCCGTAAAATTTACGGCACTCCGCCAAATTATGTACGGGAATGGCAATATGAAAGGGAGTAATCTCGGGCATGGGTCCAGTTCTTTAATTTATGGAATAGGGGATATAAAACTTTTAAAAATAAACATAATTTAAAAAGGAAATAGGCTAGGGAGTAAAATTACACTATAATTTAGGACAATAAAAAGTCTACTATCTGTAAGTTTATTTCCTCTTGGTGCAAGGAATGGCCAAGCCCGGTGGTTTTTATTAAGCTACTATTTTTCCAGTTTTGGTGAAGACGTTCGGAAGCGTTGAACGGGGTTATCGTATCCCGTTCATCGTGGATGATAAGCCCTTTTTGTTCAATGGATTTGGCAAACTTGGGGGTCGATATATCGTGGATTCGTAAGTTGAAATGCTCATATATGTGCCTATCCAAGGCTTCAAGTACCCGCTTGTTAAACCTGACCAGGTTTTGGTAATGCGACATTAGCTCGGAAAGTTCGGCCGGGGCTCCCAAAGTCACTATTTTTTCAATGGAGGTGTTTGGATTTTGATATTGATTGTGAAGGGTGGCAAGTCCCCCCATTGAATGCCCAACAATATATTTGGGCCGGTAAAGGTCTATGAGCTGCCGTGCGCTGTCCGAATAGGTAACCACGTTTAAGCTATTTCCTTCTGAATGTCCATGGCCTGGGGCGTCAAAGGCAATGATGTTAAATTCCCTTTCCTGTAATTTTTCAATGAGATATCGCCACCTAAAAGCATTGCTTTCCCAGCCGTGCATTAAAAGAACGGTTTCCCCTGTTCCCGGCCATTCATAGGTCTGCAGTCCAGTGTTGTTCACCTTAACCCTTTTGCCCAAATGCCGTTGTAGGTATTCTTGATGAACCGGCAAAATTCTGCCCTTTCTAGGCGTCGTAAAAGTTTTGAACGCTTTTTTACCAGCCTCCCTTTCCGAGAAAAGGGCGGTTGAATTGAAGTAGGCACCGTAGGATAGTGCCAGCGTGCGATAAAGTAGTTTTTGCATAGAATCTGCAGCTATTCCCAGCCTACCATCATATATTTGATCTTAGCCTTGTCCGGTATCTGAACAGCTTCAATATTGGTGTTGTTGCCATATTGTAGGTTGCTGGGAAGTTCGGTCTTGGCAATTGTGAAATAAGCGTCGGAGTCTTTTAGGAAAACCACTACATTGTTGAGGGCGGTAATAATTTTTTTAATGCTGTGTTTGTCCTTGATATCCTTAAAGGTGCTATTGAGTCCAACCCCTTTTTCGGTAACATATCTTGGATCGTAAATGCGGATAATTTCAAATTTCTGAATGCTGTCCATATTAGGGGTAAGCGTGAGTAAATGCTTGCCTCCCTTTTCATAAATGTTGATTTTTTTTACTGCTGCACCTATTCTGGTATTTACCGTATCCCTAACTATGGAATCACTGGCAAATACGGTTTCAATGTCATCAATGGTATTGGATTTTAGCAGCTTGCCTACTTGGTCCTTGGCAATTACAAAATCCGTATTGGTGTTACATTGAATAAAGAGTAGCGCGCTGAGTGCTACGGCAAAAATCGATTTTCTTATCATTTTATAATTAAAAGGTATTCTTACTTATTATGGATTTTTATGGTGCAATGGATTATCGCATTACTTTCTTTAAAACGCCTAGGACTCCCCTTATAAAAGTAGCACTGGTCAATACTTTTATTACAGGGTTTTGGCGTGTACTGGCCCTTCTTGTGGAAGATCGGGTTGATCTAGTTTTGGAAGAGGCCTTTTCCTTCTCTGCCAGTTTCTCTGCCCGTTCAATCTTATCGTTAAGCAGTTCATAGGCGCTTTCGCGATCTATGGTTTCATTGTATTTTCCAACCAATTTGGATTTGTCTATAACTTCTTTTAGCTCCCTGTCCGTAAGAATATCCATACGGCTCATAGGGGCTCTAAGTAAAGTGGCCGCTAGGGGGGTTGGTCTTCCCTTTTCGTCAAGGGCACTGATCAGTGCCTCCCCTATTCCCAGGGAAGTTAAAACTTCCTTGGTGTCATAGAAATCTGAAATGGGATAGTTTTCTGCGGTAAGTTTTATGGCTTTTCTATCTTTTGCCGTAAAGGCCCGTAAGGCATGTTGCACCTTTAATCCCAACTGGGACAGAACCGCATCCGGGACATCGGTAGGGTTTTGGGTTACAAAATACACCCCTATTCCTTTGGAGCGGATCAATTTTACGATACTCTCAATTTGATTCAATAGGGCTTTTGAAGCCTCATTAAAAATGAGGTGGGCCTCGTCTATAAAGAGGACCAATTCCGGTCTGTCCGTATCCCCTTGTTCTGGAAAGGTATCATAAATTTCAGCCAAGAGGCTCAGCATGAAGGTAGAAAACAATTTGGGACGATCTTGGATATCGGTCAAACGTAAAATGTTGATATAGCCCCGGCCATTTTCATCGATACGAGTAAGGTCTTCCACATCAAAAGATTTTTCCCCGAAAAATAGCTCTGCACCTTGTTGTTCCAGTTCTATTATTTTTCTCAGAATGGTTCCGGTAGAACTGGTGGAGATTCTTCCATAGGAATCGGAGAATTCCTTTTTGCCCTCTTCGGTAGCGTATTGCAGTACCTTTTTAAAGTCTTTTAGGTCTAGTAGCGGCAGTTTATTATCATCACAATACTTAAAAACAACTGCTACGATTCCTTCCTGTGTCACCGAAAGATCCAATATTCGGCTTAAGAGTACCGGTCCAAATTCTGAAACAGTAGCACGTAATTTTACCCCATCCTGTTCGGAAAGGGAAAGCATTTCCACGGGAAAGGCTTTGGGGGTAAAGGGTAGGCCACCTATTTTGGCGTGACGTTCATCAATTTTTGCATGTCCGGGACTGGGTTGTGCCAGTCCACTCAGATCCCCCTTAAGGTCCATCAACAACACTGGGATACCTTTGTCCGATAAGTTTTCAGCAATTATCTGTAGTGTTTTGGTTTTACCGGTACCCGTTGCTCCGGCAATAAGACCATGCCTGTTAAGGGTCTTTAACGGGATTTTTACGTGTGCATTGGTTATTGTTTCCCCATCCAGCATGGCAGATCCCATGGTAATAAAGTCTCCCTTTGTGGTATATCCTTCCTCTATATGTGCAAAGAATTTGTCTTTGATGTCCATTAGGTTAATTTTTGATAAAAATAGACTAATTTTTGGTCAAAAGAAAAGTTGTTGGTTTTAAGTTATTCCTATGCCCTCCCACCTATCGCTTACTTTACGGTAAGAATACTTTGCTGAATATTACTGTTACATTGGTTAAATTCCCCTTGCTTTTTGTGACGGTGATTTATAAAAATGTATTGTATTACGGCCTGCATTTTTATGGTCCCAATACTGATTGGCAATATAAGTTTTCAGTCTTTCCGCTTGGAGGTCAATTACTCAAAAGGTTGTAATGGGGATAAAAAATGCGCCTTATCTATTGCCCTTAATATTCCAAGAAAATAAAGATATGCACTCCATTCCAAATAAGTGACCCATTTATTCTTCCTGTTTCTTATTCAATAAGCTCTTTTGGAACAACTTAAAGATACGGGTGTATTCATCGGTCCAGCTACTGGGTTCTACAAAACCATGCCGTTCTATTGGGTACACGGCCATTTCCCAATTGTGCTTCTCCAATTCGATAAGGCGTTGCGATAGTCGCACCATATCCTGAAAATGTACGTTGTCGTCCACCATGCCGTGAAGTATCAATAACTCGCCCTTTAATCCGTCCGCAAAATATATGGGCGAGCTTCTTCGGTAGGCCAAACTGTCGGTGACAGGAGTGTTCAAAATACGGGCCGTATACCCATGGTTGTATGCTGCCCAGTCTCCCACGGATCTTATGGCCGCCCCGGCTTTAAAGGTGTCGGGGGCAGTGAACATTGCCATTAGGGTAATAAATCCACCATAGGAACCGCCATAGATGCCTATTTTATCCTGGTCTATGCCCAGTTCATTTATTAAATATTCGGCTCCATCCACATGGTCGGACAGGTCCTTTCCACCCATATGCCTGTAAATCCCTGTTCTCCAATCCCGACCATAACCGGCACTTCCCCTATAATCTATATCCAAAACGGTATAACCATTGTCCACCAAGAGATTGTGGAACATATACTCCCTAAAATAGCTGCTCCACCATTTATGGGCGTTCTGTAAATAGCCGGCTCCATGTACGAAAATTACGGCTGCCTTATTTTTGATATTGGAATTGGGTTGGTACAAACGGGCATGCACCGCTTCACCATCCTTGGCCTTAAAGGTGATTATTTCCGGGTCGCGCCAATGGTATGCGTTAAAGCTTTGGGTAGTGGAGAAAGTGATACGTTTTGCTTCTGCCTTGGATTTTCCCCAAATAGGATTGTCCTGTAGATAGAGTTCCGTGGGCTTGTTGGCGTACGAATACAAAATGGCCATTTTACGCTCGTCAGGAGATAGGGTAACCTGGTTGTCACCGGTCATCTGGGTCAACTGCCGTAGTTGTCCACCTCCGATAGGCATACTGTAGAACTGTCTGTCCCCGGGATGGTTCTTATTGGCGGTAAAATACCAGCGTTTCTTGTCCTTTGAAATTTGAGGGTCGTAAATTTCAAATTCCCCAGATGTTAATGCCGTTACTTTATTGGTATTTACATCCATTCTGTAGAGATGCGAATAGCCAGTTTTTTCAGATTGGAACCAGATACTTTTTCCATCGGGCATCCAACCTATATTGCCTCCCCCAATACCAGGACCGGCTATCCAAGCTTCATCATGTTGGCGATCCAACTGCGTAACCGTACCGTTTTTGGGGTCTAGCAGTGCAATCCATCGGTCTTTATAATCGTTGCTGCTAATGTTGATTACAGCATATTTTCCGTCCTCGCTCCATAGAGGGCCATCAATATAGCCCAGTCTGTTTTTATTTTCGTAGGCCTTATCGGGGTAATCCTTGGTGTACTCAGGTATATAATCCAAACCTTCCAGGCTGTCCAGGACTACTTGATAGGCTTTTCTTTTGGCCATATCATATATGAACATTTCATATTCGTAGGGTTCGTCGCCTACCTTGGATCTTGTATTTTCATCTTCGGTATACCCTGATTCGGTAACGTAATGGGGAACAATGGTGCCTTTATTGGATGTTGGCGATTTTACGGCTATGTAGGTGATATATTCTCCCTTGGGATCAATCTTTAGATTGTAGATGGATTTGTCTCCGGGGTCAATGGGCAAGGGTTCCTTGGCCTCTAGGCGTTTGTTCATTTCCTCGGCGGCATCTTTTTTTGCTCTTCTTTCGCGCAGCACATCAAATAGGCCCAATTGATCTTCGTAAAGCCATTGGTCTTTTTTACTTTTTTCGTCATCCGTTTTTTTAGACTTAATCTGGGTCAGCTGTACGGTACTTCCGGTAGCTATGTTCCAAGTAAATAGGTTTTTGCCCTTTTGGTAGGCCACTTTGGTGCCGTTCTCTGTAAAATGGGGAGTGCTTTCGTAAGCTTCGGTCCGGGTTATTTGTGTAATGAGTTGGGTCTTAAGGTTCAACATAAATATATCACCCCGCTTGGTATATAGTTTCAGGGATCTATCCTGGTTATAGACCCCGTTGGAGCCGGGTAGGGCATATGCTGTTTCAAAATCTGTTTTTATCGTCTTGGACGATCTTAAATGGTAGCTGTAAAGTGAGTCGCTTTGGGCCTGTACGGGATTCCAGTCAAAATAAAGGGTCTGTCCGTCCAGGGACCATTGTGGATTGGAAGGAAGATGCCCCACAAAGTCATCGCCCTGCATAATTTCTTTGACGGATAATGTTGAGGTATTTCCCTGTTGTGCCACGCAAGGAATGATAACCAATAGAAATAGACTGCACTGTAGCCAAATGTTCTTCATTTACTTAGTTTATAAGCCTAGGGTGACCTAAGGTTTGGATTTGCCAGTTTTTCTTAAAACTTGGAAGCGGTAAATATCCTAAATCTTGGGAAATAACACAAAGGTGAAGGGAAGATATTCAGCTTTTGCAAACATTATATAAATTGGAACTGAAGGATTAGTGTATTTGCCTTTCTTCAAATTCTGGGCAGTCCAGCCTAATGTCCGAATTCAATAATTCTTTATCCAATAAGTTGCAATAGTCCCGTTCGGTATTCCTACTATAGAATTTACATCCGTAACAAGTTCTTTGCACGGTAAGAATGCCGCTTTTATTTAATTGATAGATAAGTTTGCCAAGGGTTCCGAATAGAGCTTCCAGGTCGGTCTGATGGATAGTGGTAAGCTGGTTCTTTAAGGGATTGGCAAAATCTGATGTTTCGGCCACAATATTTTGGCCAGTTACAGAGAGGCCAATGGAATAACTTCTACTATCACTGGAGGAGTAGTTTTTGGTAATGAAGCCTTTTTTGTCCAATACCCTAATGGCATCACTAATAGTGGGTTTGGTAATATTGAATTCTTTGGCCAAGTGGCTTACATTACAGAATTCGGTTTTGTGGTAGGCAATAAAAATTAAGATCTGGATCTGGATGGGGCTTAATCCCAATAATTTGGCTTTATCCCAGAGCAAAACCTTGAATGCTTCGGAGATACGTTCAAGTCCGGCAACAATTTTACTGGAAACGTCGTTCTCCTGATGGTCCGGATTAAAAATACTTTTATCCATATAAAAAGCCTGTCGGGATTATGCCCGACAGGCAAAGTTAGTCATCCTAATTAAATTATTGGCAATTTTCCATTTCTACGATATAATATCCTTCTTTAATGATAATATCGGCTATGGCCTCTGAAACCTGTTCCATATGGCAGAATTTACATTTCTTGGAGGATATGTCGGCTGTTGGGAACGGCTTATGGGATAGGAATTTACGCCCGTATTTAATAACCCTGTCCTTATCTTCCATTGTACTGGGGACCAGTATGTCAAAATGCATGGACTTACCATCTTCACGGGCTACGTAAGTGTCCCAAACCGATATCTTTATTGTATTTCTTGTTGAAATGACTCGTTAGGTAATTAGGAATCCTAACCAGTAAAATTAAATTTTTTTAACCCTTTACATCTGCCATAGAAGCGCCAAAGTTAATGTGGAGCACATTTCCGGTGGGGGTAACCAAGGCGGGAACCGATTTAACCCCGGCTTTTTCGGCTTCGGGAATACGGGATTTGTTGGTTCCGAAATGTACAATTTCCACATTGTCCGTTCCTACTAGTTCCAAGATCTCATGTTCTGCACTTAGGCATACGGGACATCCTGCGTGATAAAAAACTGATTTTTTCATTCTTCCTATTTTTAAGTTAAACACTATTGCTCCACAAATATAGTAAGGAATCCTAACTAAACAAATTTTAAGCAATATTTTTAATATGTGAACTTTATTCTTAGGTTCGCTTTAGTCACCAAAAATCAATCGCAACCACAATATTTATTGCTACGGGCTTTCTCAAAGCATTCCTTTCCTTCCTTAAATGCAAAATAGGAAAGGGCCAGAGTACCAATACTGTCTATATAGGGAATGTTCCACAGTTCATAGAAAGCACTACTAATTAACAGGATAATGGACATATATACACAAACCATAGTACAATTGGCATCGGAGAGGATTGGTTCCGAGTCTAGTTCTTTACCCACCTTTCTTTTCCCCAGGACAAGCATCCACATAATGGCAATGGAGACTATGGATATGACAACGCCCCAAAAGGTGGTTATAGGTTTGTGGCCAATCCATATGTTGTACAGGCTAGTGAATACCAAGGCTGCCACAAGAGTATAAAAGGCGAATCCTGTTATCCTCAAAGCGGTACGTTCAAAAACATCCTTGTTACTTTCAGGTTTTTTTTGGATTCTTAGGATCATGTGTGCTATTCCAATACCGGAGATGACCTCTATAAAACTATCCGCACCAAACCCGAACAGCGCCAGGCTTTCGTCCTCAAAACCTAAGTAGGTAGAGATTAGGCCCTCTGCAACATTGTAGATTATGGTGAACAAGGCAAATCCAAGGGCCAGTTTGTACAGGCGGTTATTTTCTGTATCCGCAATTATATTTTTCATTTTGCGAGGTATAGTTATCCTTAAGTGGTTGTTTAAAAATTGAAGTTCTTGGTCAAATCCAATTCAAAATACTTGGCAGATTCGTGAGGGTTATGCCGGTAGGCGGGGATTTCCTCAAAACCATGGTCCGTATAGAGTTTTATGGCCGATTTCATAAAATCCGCCGTGTCCAATTTCACACTTTTGTATTCAAGTTTCCTAGCGGTATCCAGACATTGCTTCAGTAACAATTGCCCTATGCCCATGCCTCTGCTTTGGGGCTTTACATACATTCTTTTTACTTCACAATCCTGCTCGTTGAATCTACGGATACCGGCAATGCCAACGGCTTCCCCATTTATTTGTGCAATAAATAATCCACCATCCCCAGGGTTGTACATTTTGGGCAGGCCTGCCATTTCTTGATCAAAATTTTGAAAGGATAGATCAATGCCCAACCAGTCTACATATTCCAAAATCAACTCTTTTGCCTCTAGGAAGTCGGTCGCCGTTAGGGCCGATTTTATTTCGATGTTGGGTTTCATAATGGATCTAATGATTGTTTAAGCGAAGAGCTGGTTCAAAAAAGCTGTTGCTCATAGGCCTTCCTTGGCCGAAAGTATTGAGCTTGTGGTCAAGGAGAAGTTGCTGTGGGCATTTATTTTTATGCATGCTACCTGTGGTTATCTGCTAATGGCTCGATTTAAATTTGTTTACAACCTCAAATTGTTTGTCAACCACCGATTGGTTTTGGCCATGACCGGCATCAGGTATTAGAAAATATTCCTTTATCGGAGCTTGTATTTGGTCAAAATATGGTTTGTTAAGCTCTTTGGAGGTAAGTATGTCCTCTTCCCCCTGTATATAATAAATGGGAAGTTTAAAATTTAAGGCATTTTTGTTGAAATCAATTTCAGAGACCATGGATTTTATGTTGAGTTTTTCATGACCAACTAAATGTAGAAATGAATAATCATCTCCATCATACCTATCCTTACTATCTTTTTCATTATCGTATTCAGCTTCCAATTTATACCACGTATTAGGCACAGGTTGGCTATTTTTTCTTTCGTAACTTTTTACGACCTGCAACAATTGACCATATTTTTTGGCATTGTTGTAAGGTGGAATCCCTAGGGATTCAAGTTTTTGAATACTCTCAATATCATTCTCTTTTTTGGCCAACCCATAAACTTTATGATAGGCAAAATCAATGTTTTCCGAGAAATTAACGAATTGGGAATTTCCAATGTAGGTGTGAAAAAGTTCAGGGTGATCCAACGCCATTTCCGTACCCAGGATAGAACCCCAGGAGGTACCTATGAGAATAACTTTTTTCTTGTTTAAATAGTTAATAAGGTATTTGGTGAGCTCAATTCCATCTTTGGTCATCTGCTCTACTGTTAATGGGTTCTCTATCCAGTAATCTTCAGTGACGTTTGGGGGTAAATTACGGCCATAAGTTCTTCCGGCTCCTCTTTGGTCCCAATTCACCAAAATAAAGTCCTTTTCCCATTCGCCATACATGGCATTGGTGAATTGACTCATTGTACTGCCAGGACCACCATGGATGAAAAGAATTACCGGTTTCGAAATGTCATCACCTTTTATAGTAATCCACTGTTCCAAACCACCTAAAGAAATAAATTTTCTTTCATTGATGGATTTGGTTTGGGCCATGGAAAAAGCAGTAATCAATAAAGTTAAAATACTGAAGACCGCATTTTTCATATAATTTGGTTTTTAGATACAGGGCATTTTATTGATATAATATCGGTTTGTATCGTTATTGTATTTATCACTGCTTCCAAATTCATCCACAAAGGAGGAAGGAAGGTATTAATTTACAATATTTTTTTGTTTGGTGCTAGGCCTCCATTTTTACCAGAGTATTTTTCTTTTTATAGGTTCTTCCATACCATAATAAAATTCCGGTAACCGGAAGGCTGGCGGTAAGGAGGCTCACCAAAAAGGCAATTATTTTACCAGCAATTCCCCCTATGGCCCCGATATGGATGTCATAATTCATACGCAGTATTTTATCCGCTAACTTGGCATTTTCATATTTGCCATAAATACCCGGAGTCTCAATTTCCTCCAGGGTGTATTGGTCAAAAAAGCGAAAGTCCGAATCGTAGTATAATCCAGAGCTATTGGAGACTTCCACATAAATACTTGCATCCGCGCTCGTGGGGTAGTGAAGTTCAAAACTTTCTGCATTGGGAGATGCTGCCTGCAGTTTGGGAATAAGAAGGTCTATCGGCAACACACCTTCGCTTTGGCTTGGAGAACCAATATTTTCAGGAATTATAAATGCCGCCTCCTTTTCCCCTCCCAACGACTTGTACAGGACATATTTCATCCAGTTGTAAGACATTACCGAACCCGTAAAGGCAAGGATCAGTGCTAGGGAGCATATATAAAAACCGATGATTGCATGAAGGTCAAAGTTCTTTCGTTTCCAACGCGTAGTATCTTTCCAATTGAACTTTAAACGTTGTTTTAGATTTTTGCGCTTCTTAGGTATCCAAAGGAAGATACCCGAAATTATGATCAACATAAAAATAAGTATGGAAGCTCCAACTACCTGCTCTCCAATTTCTTTTGGCAACCATAACCGCATATGACCTTTTAATATAAAAGCAAAAAACCCGGACAAATGATCATCCACCTGTATCACGTTGCCAGTATATGGATTTAGAAAAACACTTTGATAAAATTCTGGCTTTGGATCATAAAAAATTACCTCAATGGCATCATCCGCCTTTTTATACAGGGTTCCGTGTATGTGGTTATCGGGAAACACTTCCTTGGCATACATTTTGGCCTCTGTAGGGGTAAGTATAGGCTTGTTTTGGGGGGGCACCTTTTTATAGTCATCATAAAGACTTTCAATCTCATCCCTGAATGCCCAGCAACAGCCGGTAATGGCTACGATAAAGACAACTACACCTGTAGTGAGCCCCAATATCTTATGAAGTTCAAATAAGAATTTTCTAAATTTCATAGCTAAGCTTTTGATGGTTGATGTTGATGTTCTGTCTAAAACTTGTACGTAAAGTTGGCCAATAAGACTCTAGGTGTCTGAGGGTTGATCGTGGACCAGCCTTTGTAATATTCTTTGTTGAACGCATTATTTAGTTTTAGGCCAATGCGATACTTGTGGGCCTGGTAATAAAGGGAGGCATTGGCAATGGTATAGCTTGGTAGGATAAATTCTCCTGTAGAGGCATAGTTTATGGCAAAACGCTCACTTGCGCCGTTAAACCCAAGACCCATTCCAAAACCGTCCAATGTACCCTCTTGCAACTCATAGTTGGCCCAAAAATTATACTGTGTTTCAGGACCTGCCTCAAGAGGTCTTCGATTCAAAATCTCGGCATTGTCAGATTTGATGGTCTCACTATCGTTATTACTAAAGCCGGCCCTTAGGTTCAAACCTTTAACGGGGTTGGCGTTGATTTCTATTTCAAAACCTTTGCTTTCCACTTCCCCGCCTTGAATTTTGTTGAAGGGAGAAGAGGGATCGGTAATGACACGGTCCTTGACCTTAATGTCGTAGTAACTAATGGTTGCATTTAACCTGTTGTTGAAAAGGTTGGTCTTAACACCAAATTCCAACTGATTGGCCTGTTCTGGATCAAATGTTTCCAAGGTCTGTGGTCCCGCGTCCGGATCCCCTATCAATTGTGGGGCAACATTGGTAAATCCGTTTTGGTAATTGGCAAAGATGGAAAGTTCATCCAAGAGGGGTTGGTAAAGCAATCCAAACTTGGGGGACAGGGTGGTTTGATCATAATCATCGTCCACATTGGACAAATTGCCTTCATTGTCAAAACGATCTATACGCAGTCCAAGCATTGCCGAAAGCTTATTGGTGATATTTAGGACATCGGAGGCATAAAGGCTATAGATGTGATATTTAGATTTAATGTTCCCTACGGCCTGTGTAGATAGAACGGCATCTACTGCTGCCGTGGAGAGGGCATAAGAATCGGTTTCTACCGCAACGGTAAAGGGATTGTCCCCATTGGATCCGCCCTCTGGAGTTACATTGCCATAGAAGGCATAGCCGGTACTATTGTTGATTTCCGTAGCATTGAAATAATCCAGGCCAATTACCACTCGGTTCCTAAGGGAGGCAATCTTGAAATCGCCTATAAAATTTTGCTGGATGTCCGTGGTCTGAGTATTGGCGTTTTGTTTATTGATAAATCTTGTGAAGGTATCGTTCCCTAAAATTCCATAATCGTATAGGTAGGAATAGTATCCTTTGGTAGAGGTGGAACTTTTGGAAAGAAGGGTTTGCGATTGCCAAGTATCGGACAATTTATAATCCATTTCAACCCTATAATTCTGGGTAGGATTCTCCAAAGTCAAGTCATTACTAGTAAAGGATAGTTTGTTGTTGTAGCCCAATTCCTCAAGATTTTGGGCCTCGGTTGGGGCGCCTCGATTTAAAAATAGAAATGTAGGATTGGTCTGTTCCGCCTGTGTAATTTCTCCGTAGAAGGAGAAGGATAATTTGTTGTTTACCTTGTAGGAAAGGGAAGGGGCAACAAAAAATGACTTTCTAAAACCGGCATCCTGAAAACTCTGTTCCGTGGAGTAGGAGGTATTGATCCTAAAATAAAGATTTTCACTTTTATTGATAGCAGTATTAAAATCGCCCGTTATCTGATTTAATCCGTAGGTACCGGAGGTAAAGGAAAGTTCTCCTCCCGTACCTATATAGGGTTTTTTGGTCACAACATTAATGAGTCCGCCATAGGAACTAACGGCATTGCCAAATAGGGTTGCCGAAGGTCCCTTTAACACCTCTATACGTTCTATATTGGCAGGATTTATGGTACCGTTGGTTAAACCTGGCAGACCATTGACCAATTGTGGCTGAACGGAGAATCCACGCATGGAATAGTATCCAGCGCCGTCTCCACCACGACCCGTGGAGGTCCATAAGTTCTCTACACCGGCGGCATTCTTAAGGGCATCGTCAAAATTGGTCACTATTTGTGATTCCAAAAGATCGGTGGTAATCGTGTTATACACCTGGGTGTTCTCAATGTCTTTTAGAGGTAGCTTGGATACATAGGCCGTTTTCTTTCTAGAGAATTTATTAATGCGCTCCCCTTCAACGACAACCTCGCCCAATATTTCGTTTCCTTCGTACAGAACAATATTCCTTAGATCTACGGAATTGTTGTTTACAATGGAAAACGCAATAACCCTGGTCTTAAAACCCAAATAGGAAATACTAAGGGTGTGGTCTCCATTGTTCAGTCCTTTGATTTCGAAATATCCATTTTCATTGCTCTGGGTTCCTTTTTCAGAGTTCTGTACAATAATGTTTACTCCGAATAAAGGAATTTGGGTGTTGTCCGTTATGGTCCCACTTATGGTTGCGCTTTGTGAAAATGCAATTGAGGTGGTGGTTAAAAGAAGCAAAAAGGCTAATTGAAATTTCATGGTTTTTATTTAGACTAATAATAAATAGTGATTTGAGCGCAAAAATATCTTGAAGAATTGAATTGACCAAATTATTTATATTAAATCTAAATAAGAATATATTAAGACTTGATTATCAAGGGGTAATGACTTGTTGTTAGGTTGAATCCAATGATGATTTCAGTTGTTTTAGCTGAATATGGATAGTGATTTCGGCTATGATGTGCGATTTCTTCACCCATTGCTTTCAGATATAGGGGTAGGCGTTAGGGTTGGATAAACTTTTTTTGGAGGGGGTTGGTTGTAGGTAGCGGTCAAGTATATCTCTAATGGAACCTACAAGCCCAAGGAGGGTAAGTGCTTCACTTGGTGATAGGTGAGGGCAGCGGTAATGCAAGCCTGCAATTCCTTTTTGGGGATGCTGTCCTTCAAATGAAAAATAATAGCTCTGCTGCCCTCGAACCTAAACATATTGTGATACACCATTTTAAAGGTGGGTATCAATTTGCTGGTGCATTGGAAGTACATGGCATATTGATCCGGATTTTTTGGTTTCCAATCTATTCTGATGGTACTGCCATTTTTAGCTATATAACTGGGCTCGCTCCATTTAAGGGTTTCTTCAAGCAAGCTGAGGCTTTCAATATTTTGGGCGGATTCAATGATCAGGGATCTCAGGATTTCTAATTTTTTACGGATTTCTGGAGGGTAATTATTGAAAACCGATTCAACCCTGCTATCGGTCTTAAACCGTAAATCTTTCATAACCTAAAATTTAAATAAAGAAAGGTAATGGATAAATTAAATTAATACAAGGTTGTTAAATAAAAGTACCATGAATATTAATAATCCACATCCAAAGTTTAAAAAAATAACAAAAAACTATTCTTGTTAACGTTAACGAATAAAAAAATAATGCTAACTTTCATGCAAAAGGAGATGAGATATATTTTACATGAATTGTAAATGTTGGCCCAAAACACAAAAATTCCGAATGGGCGCCTGGTTGCTTAAAGGATTAAACCGGTTTGGGAATTATAGGTCAGGCCTTGGTATAATGTCTATAAAATAAATAGTTAACGTAAATATAATTGCAAATGAAATCTACGAGAAGATCATTTATCAAAAGAACGGCCGTGGCCAGTTCTGCCGTTATTGCGGCACCTACTATAATCTCATCCACAGTCTTTGGGGCCAACGACCGTATTAATGCGGCGGTTTTAGGGGTCAATGGCCGTGGAAAAAGTCATATTCAAGGCCTTATGGCACAAAAAAATGTGCAGGTTACCACCTTGTGCGATCCGGATATGAACTTATTAAGGGATCGCCAAAAATCGTTTAAGGAAACCTATAAAAAGGATGTTGCCTTGGAGCAAGATCTTCGTAGGGTCATGGACAATAAAGATATAGACGTGGTGAGTATTGCATCGCCAAACCACTGGCACGCCCTTTCTGTAATTTGGGCCTGTCAGGCCGGAAAGGATGCCTATGTTGAAAAACCAGGGTCGCACAACATCTGGGAAGGTCGTAAAATGGTAGAGGCAGCTGCAAAATATGATCGTATTGTACAGCACGGGGTGCAATTAAGAAGTTCCCCTGCCGTGAACGAGGCTATTAATTTGATGCGCGATGGATATATAGGAAGGGTTTATATGGCCAGGGGTATTGTTTTTCGATGGAGAGGTGATATCGGGGACCAAGGTTTCTCTCCCGTACCGGCAGGAATAGATTATGACCTGTGGACCGGACCAGCGCCAAAACGGCCATTTACCAGAAATTTGGTGCACTACAATTGGCACTGGCATTGGGATTATGGCAATGGGGATGTAGGGAACCAAGGTATACATGAAACCGATCTATGTATGTGGGGCTTGGATGTAGGGCTTCCAACAAAGATTACCTCTATGGGCGGTAAGTACCTTTGGGACGATTGTAAGGAGGTGCCGGAAGTGCTTACCTCGGTATATAACTACCCGGAAGAAAGAAAGATCATACAGTTTGAAGTACGGCCTTGGTGCACCAACACCGAGGAAGGTGCCACCGTGGGGAACATTTTCTACGGAGATAAGGGTATTTTGGTAGTAGATGGCTACGATAAGTATAAGACGTATCTAGGTAAGGACAGGACACCAGGGAAATCTGGCGAGGATGGCGGAGAATCTGGAACCGGAATGGACCGAGGTAACGGAGGTACGGACGGACATTTTGCCAATTTTATAGAGGCAGTGCGCAAGCGCGACAAAACGATCCTGAACGGGCCGGTAGAAACAGCCCACCTTTCTTCGGGCTTGGCACACTTGGGCAATATTGCCTATAGACTGGATCGTGTCCTTACATTCAATCCAAAATCCGAGTCGTTCATAAACGACCCAGAAGCGGATAAAATGTTGAGACGTGATTATAGGGAAGGATTTGAAGTTCCCGAGAATGTATAGGAAGCGGTAGCTCCCTAATGACCACCATTGTAACACAATGGTTCAATAGTGTAAAAACGATGCCCAGGCTCTTGGATCCTGGGCATTGTTTATTTATAATAAGTTATGGAATGGGAGCTTGTATATCTCACTCACTATCACTAGTCATTTAATCCCTTGCCCTGGAGAATTTTGGATATATATTTTTCAACCCTGTTAGCTCTTGTTGCCGATTGCTTGGCTTGTGAGAAATACAGCAAATACCCTCTTTGTCTTCCAGGAGTAAGGCTATGGAATGCAGCTTTTAAGTCGGAATTATCTTCCAAGGCCTTTTTAAATTCAGTAGGCATTTTAAATTCGGAAGTCTTTTTCATAGGCACTTCCAATCCCGCTTTTTCTACTTCAACGGCCTCGAAAATATAGGCTTTGATGGTAGATTTTAGATCAATGATCTGCTGTAGGCCTGTAAAGCGAATTTGACGGGCAGATTGTACGTTCTCGGTTTGTTGGATCAAGATGTTGTTGGTGTCCTTCAGCAGAACTCCTTTGTGAAAGAGAAGGGCGCAATACGCTTTAAAATCGTGAATTAAAACAACATTTTTGCCTTGAAACGTATAACAGGGGTGCATCCATTTAAACTCCTCCGTGAGGCCACAATCCAAACAGATTTCCCTTAACAATTTCATTTCCTGGTTCCATTTTTTAGCCCTATCTAAAAATCTATCAACTACTTTTGGATTCATAAGGTAGGATTTTTGAATGTGGATTATAACCGAGCAATTAGTAATGGGTGTAGGTACTAAATTATGAATTTTCGGCAAATAGTATAAATGTTTTGGATATATGATGTGATTGGGGTTGGTGGGCGTTCCCTATAAAATAGGTAAGAAGCTCTTGCATTTAAGCAAAAATTGGTTGTGGCAGCTGGGGGAATTGGGCTTTATTAAAAAGGTGAATGTTGGACAAATTTTTAGTCCATGGAAGCGGAGCTTTGGGTTATGGGACATTTGGAATTATTTCCTGTCCTTAACAGGGATAACGAATTTTAGTCCGGACCAAATTTCGTCCACTGCACAGACCTTTATATCCACAAGACCATATTTTAGGCCTATTTCCCTAACCGTATTGCCATTAAGTTCCGTTTGTACTTTGGAGGATTTTTTGGGCCAGGAAATCCATATAATCCCGTTTTGCTCTATTTCTTGCCGCATTGTTGGAAGGTTGTTATGAAGTTCGGTCACTGTTTTGGCAAAAAAATGTATAAAATCCTTCTTGGTCTTTAAGTGGGGTATAACATTGATCCCAGGGGGTAAATCACTAAAGAGTTGAAAATAATAATCGGGAGGGTTTACAAGTCTTATGGTGTAACCTTCTTTAATTCCCAGCTTTTTGGCCAAGGGAGTTCCTGAATAACCTGCAGTCTCCATCATAGGAATGTATTTAAAAACATGTATGCCAACCTTTTGTATTGGGGTAAGGGCGTACCAATAATTATCAACTTTGGGGTTAAACTAATTTAAATATAAAAAAAAACTAGGAAAAGGTGTGGTCTTATCCTTTTGGTTTGTCTTGTGTTTAGGAGGAGGTGACGCTAGGCTTATTAAAGGCAGGCCGGTCTTAGTTGGCAGACAGGCTAGTACCAGTTCGGGCTAAAGTTGTTCAAGGGTTAGGTTATTTGGATGTATACGTTTTATTTGAAAGACCAAAATGAAGAAATCAACCTCATTCCCTAGAGCAAAGATTATATTCTAAGAATGATACATATTGTCTGTTGATCAAAGTATACAATATGTATAGTTTTAGTCAATGGTTAATAACTTTCTCTTAAAAGAATTTGGTGATAGAGTTCGCCAACTTAGAACTCAGGAAAATTTGAGTCAAGAACAACTTTCTTATAAAACGGGGTTTCACAGAACCTATATAGGAATGATTGAAAGAGGCGAACGAAATATTTCACTTACCAATATGGCAATTTTTGCTAAAGCGTTCAATTTAACAGTTGATGAACTTTTAAAATTTAATAATTCCAAAGAATTGCTGAAACAATACAAGTTAAAAACTGAAGATTAATGTCAAGAAAACACTCTTTTAAATTGACATTATCCAATAATGTTACTGAAAAACAAGGAATAAATTATCTAGTAGAAAAACAAACAGGTTTCTTTAAAATTGATAAGTTGATGAAAAAGGAACTACTAGACAAAGTCAATATTCCCCATAATTTCTTACAATCCTTTGATATGGTTTATATACCAAAATTAAAAGGGATTGAATTTAAAAAAGATTACATAGAAACTCATCTTGACGATATTCTGTTTGTTGAATTAAAAACCACAAAAAAATACCTGCCTGAAAATCCAAAAGGATTTTTTTTTGGTGCTACAGAAAATGAATTTAATTTTGGTAAATTATTAGGCGATAGATTTAGATTTTGTTTCGTTTGTTTAAATGAAAAATCTCCTTCTTATGCATTGTTAACAATTGAAGAATTAGAAAAAAAAATCAGAAATAGAAGAATCCAATATCAGATTAATTTATAGATAGTTCAATATCAAAAATTGCTTATTTTGCAAAAGCACCTATAGGTAAGTTGGGATGTTATTACAATCAATTTTTCTACCCTTTTATCTTTACTTAATATTTTTAAACAATGCTCTACCGATTGTTTTCCCAATCCTTTTCCGGAATAACTTGGGTCAAAAAAAATCCACGTTATTCGTCCAGAGGCATCCTTTTCATTAATATAATATCCAGTTCCGCCAACAATAGTATTATCTACTTCAACGGTCAAATAGGTTTGTGCGTTTTGATCTAGATATTTTTCAAAATCCTCTATTTCGTTTTTGTCAAAAAAAATAGGTATGTTCAAGTTGAAGATTTTTAATAAAATCTCTTTATCAGCAGGTTTGTAGGGTCTAATCATATCTTTATAAAATGCTGCTAGCGTTATAGTAGGTAGAAACAGTACTGGAGGTTAATCTTTATACCTGCCCCAACCCGCGTCCGAATACCAATTTCGGCCGGATTTTAGTTTTTACTTTTTTTGTACAAAGCAGAATCCCCAAGTTTTTCTGCTTACATAAAAATGCGCAAAGCCTGCAACAAGGAGGTACGGACGTATTGTCAATAGGATTTATGGTAAGTAGTTTTTAATGATTTATCAATTCAATTTTTACATTTACTTTATTCATAAATTCATGTAAATAACTTGGGACGTTATTTTTATCCTGGTCAATTCTCCAACTTTTTACATTTCCATTATTTGAGTATTGAATAAATAGTCCTCCACCGTCAGCACAATCCGGACAACCAAAAACAGTTTCAGTATCATGGAGAAGTCGATTGGGGAAAAAATTGACCAAATCCTTAACCTGTTCAAATTTTGCGTCTTCCAATTCCACGAATTCCATGTGTTGCCCCGAATAATCGTCTACGGTATCTTCAAACAATTTTTGGTCGGTTAGCTTAAAAGTTTCCACACAAGCTTCTCCTCCACACTCTCCATAGAAATGGCCGAAAATTAAATAGTTCTGTTTGGTTATGGTAATACCACCATCGTTGTTACAGGATATTGTAATTCCAATTATAAATAGGATTAAAATTATTTTCTTCATAAGAGTGTTTTATTGGGAAGATGCAGAACCTCTTGTTTAGTTGCTTCAAATGGCATACCATAACCGTAGATGGTACTCTGGGCATACCTATTTACAAACACAAACCTAAGGTGTATTCCTCGGGCACTTATAAAGGATTAATTTACAATTTTATTGGCACCGCCAAAGGGTATAATACCCCGAGGCTTGCCTCGAAAATTAAAGTTCGTTTCCTACGAATGCCTCACGGGCTTGCCCCGAGGTAGTTTACTTAAAAAGCAGGGATTGGGCCCTGCCGAAATATCTTTTTCTTAATTAGTAGTGGTGGAGCGGGGTATTTTCTATCTTTGCGCCATGGTAAAAGAAGATGTTTTAGCGTTGGTTGATCAAGGCCTTATGCTTCCTTTAATGGAGGAGTTTTACACTATTCAGGGCGAAGGTTTCCACAAGGGGACCGCAGCTTATTTTATTCGTGTGGGCGGTTGCGACGTGGGGTGCCATTGGTGCGATGTTAAGGAAAGTTGGAATGCGGAAACCCACCCACCCACGGGGATAGACCATATTGTAACCAACGCGGCTAAATTTTCCGATACCATAGTCATTACCGGGGGAGAACCCCTTACCTGGGACATGGGGCCCCTTACGGCAGCTCTAAGGGCCAAGAACCTAAAGACCCATATAGAAACTTCCGGAGCTTACCCGCTTTCCGGAACATGGGACTGGATCTGTCTTTCCCCTAAGAAGAACAAGTTGCCGGAAGGCATTATCTATGATAAGGCGCACGAACTAAAGATGATCGTGTACAATAAGCACGACTTTATTTTTGCAGAGGAGCAGGCGGCAAAGACCAATAAGGATTGTATTTTGTACCTGCAGCCGGAATGGAGCGTTAGGGACAAGGTAACTCCGTGGATAGTAGATTATGTTATGCAAAACCCAAAGTGGAAAGTGTCGCTCCAAACGCATAAGTATTTGAATATACCGTAGACGGTAATTGAAGGTTCAAAGATGGAAAGTTCAAAGTTAAAGTTCTTTGAATACGGGACTCACTACTGATTAAAAACCCATTTCCTAAACCGTAAACTGGTACCCCTTCCGTCTCCTCGCCTGATAGTTGAGGATCCACCTTAACCTCCCGCGAAAACGCGGGACAGGCCTAGTTAGGGGAAGGAGCTTTTTTTGTGCGTGATTGTGAGTTTTGCTGCCTACTTCGATTTATATCTTCTAGTCTCTAGGTTCTAGATTCTTTTTTTTTTCACTCCTCAATATGATTACTGAAGACTGCCTACTGTTTACTGTTTACTCTCCACCTCTCACAGTTTCCGATGTGCCAAAACAATAGGGGGTTGTCCGTTGAACGGATTGTGCATCCTGCCAATGGTCTTGGCATCCATGCCGGAGGCCCTTATAACGCTCTTGTCCCCATAGCGTTCCCTTATCTTGTCCAAGGCGTTGTACAGGTTTAATATTTCCTCGGTATCATCAAATAGATCTATCTGGTAGTTGCCATGGACCAAATGACTGAAACGAATGCCGATCAATCTAATCAACAATCTTTTGTTGTAAAGTGTATTGAACAGGTCCAAAATCTTGGGAATCAGGATATGGTCTGCACTGGTGTACGGAATCTTTAATTGTTTGGAATAGGTGTTGAAATCCGAATAACGGATTTTTACGGCAATGCAGGCGGTAAGCTTTTTTCCCCTCCGCAACTGATAGGCCAGATTTTCGGTCATGGCAATAAGGATCCCCCTTAGTTTAATGACATCTATGGTATCCCTCTCAAAAGTACGTTCGGTGGAAATGGATTTGCGTTCGGAAAAAGGGATAACAGGGGTGTTGTCTATACCATTGGCCCGTTTCCAAATTACGCTCCCATTGGCGCCCAATACCCGCTGCATCATATCCATGGGCATTTCTTGGATGGTC